>Ga0115008_10001379_pt1 | contig 19544 bp, 11 predicted proteins | sample FraStrMetagenome_FD_87164 | JGI IMG/M metagenome (GOLD analysis project Ga0115008, IMG submission 87164) | Marine eukaryotic phytoplankton communities from Arctic Ocean - Fram Strait ARC3M Metagenome | ecosystem: Environmental > Aquatic > Marine > Oceanic | place: Fram Strait | collected...
ACACACAAAGATGGACTACTCGAAAAACTGACAACAATGAACACGAAACTTGAGGAGATTCAAAAATCGCTTGACATGTACCTTGAGACAAAACGACAGATCTTCCCCCGTTTCTACTTCTTATCAAACGATGATCTGTTGGAGATTCTTGGCCAGTCAAAGAACCCACCTGCTGTGCAACCTCACATGAACAAGTGTTTCGATAACATCAAGGCACTTCAAATGAAACCAGTTGCTGGAGCTGTCAACAAACTTGAAGCTATCGGCATGGAATCTTCTGAAGGAGAAATCGTACCCTTCGGATCTCCAGTTCTCCTCGAAGGCCCTGTCGAAGCTTGGCTATGTGACGTTGAAAGAACGATGAGATGGACTCTTCGAGAAATCCTCAAAAACTGCAAGATTTCGCTCAAGAAAATGATCACAAAACGAGAAAAATGGGTGAAAGAATGGCCCGGACAAATGACCATCACAGCTTCGCAGATGCAATGGACCACGTCTGTCGAAAAAGGTCTGATGCAGGCAAAAGAGCGCCAGGACAAAAAGCCAATGAAATCAGTAAAGAAAAAACATATTGCGTTTCTCAAAAAATTCGTCGAATCTGTTAGAGGTTCACTGAGCAAGAATCAGCGAGCGAAAATCGTCGGACTTGTTACCATCGAAGTGCATGCCCGAGATGTTATTGAGCTCCTGATCAAGAAAGGTGACTTCGATGAAAACTCATTTGCTTGGCTCCAGCAGCTGCGACTTTATTGGGATCGAAAGATTGATGATTGTATTGTTCGTCAGACAAATACTCAATTCCAATACGGATATGAGTACCTCGGCAACTCTGGTCGACTTGCTATCACTCCACTGACCGATCGATGTTACATCACGCTTACGACTGCGCTCCATCTTCATCGTGGTGGTTCGCCAAAGGGTCCAGCTGGTACTGGAAAAACAGAAACAACGAAAGATCTCGGAAAAGCTCTGGGCATGTATGTCATTGTCATTAACTGTTCCGAAGGTCTTGATTTCAAGAGTATGGGACGAATGTACTCCGGTCTTTCTCAGACTGGCGCATGGGGCTGTTTTGATGAGTTCAATCGAATCAACATAGAAGTCTTGTCCGTCGTCGCACAGCAGATTCTCTCTATTCTTTCTGCACTCTCTGCCGGACAAAAACGGTTTATCTTCGAGGGTCGAGAAATTAACTTGGTCTGGTCTTGTGGTATCTTCATCACTATGAACCCAGGTTACGCTGGCCGAACTGAATTGCCTGACAACCTCAAGTCTATGTTCCGACCAATTTCTATGGTCGTCCCGGACACTGCACTTATTGCCGATATCATCCTCACGGGAGAAGGTTTCGACAATGCTCGTGGCCTAGCCAAGAAAGTCGACGTCCTTTACTCATTGGCTGTCAAGCAGCTTTCAAAACAAGATCATTACGATTTCGGTCTTCGATCAATGGCGGCCCTTCTCCGATACGCTGGTAAAAAGAAGCGGGCAAATCCAAAGATGAATGATGATGAAGTTTTGCTCCTCGCTATGAGAGATATGAACGTTGCAAAACTTACTTCTGGCGATTTGCCACTCTTCAATGCAATCACAAACGATCTTTTCCCTGGCGTTGATCTTCCAACACTCGACTACGGCCAATTTAAGGTTCAAATCGAGGAGGAATTGAAAAAGATGAACATGCAGCTTTCTGCGAACGCAATCGGCAAAGTTATTCAATTATATGAAACGAAAAATTCTCGGCACTCAACCATGATTGTTGGAGCTACTCAGTCTGGAAAGACAACGACGTGGAAGTGTCTTCAAAATGCGCTTAGCTCGTTGGCCAAAACAGGCGCTGAAGGTTATGAAAATGTTATTGAATACCCAATCAACCCTAAGTCTCTTTCTTTGGGCGAACTTTATGGAGAATTCGATCTGGCAACAAATGAGTGGGCCGATGGTGTACTTTCGGCACTCATGCGAAAAGCTTGCTCTGATGACCGACCAGATCAAAAATGGCTTATCTTTGACGGTCCTGTTGATACGCTTTGGATTGAGTCTATGAACTCTGTCATGGACGACAACAAAGTCTTGACGCTTATTAATGGTGAGCGTATTTCTATGCCCGAGCAGGTCTCGCTTCTCTTCGAGTTGTCCTCCCTTGCCGTCGCATCTCCTGCTACTGTTTCCCGCTGTGGTATGGTCTACTTCGATAGCGCCGATTTGGGATATGAGCCCTATCTCAAATCTTGGTTGAGTACCAAGCCAAAAGAATTCCAGCCTATCCTCTCAGATTTATGTACGAAGTACATTGACCCCTTGCTCGAGTTCAAGAAGATAAACTGTAAAGAACTTGTAAAAGTGAATGAGACGAACGCCATTCAATCATTGACTCGACTTTTTGATACTTTTGCGAACCAAGAAAATGGGGTCGATTCAAGTGACGCTGAGAACTTCCCTATCATGCTTCAGTACTGGTTCGTTTTCTCTCTCATCTGGTCGGTAGCCGCTGGTTTGACCGAAGAGAGCCGAAAGCAAGTCGATACGTTTCTCCGAGAATTGGACGGTACATTCCCGAACAAAGATTCGATTTATGAGTACTGGGTTGATGGAAAACAGTTCACCTGGCAGAACTTTGAGGAGAAACTCGAAAAATCGTGGCGATACTCTTCTTCAGCGCCGTTCTACAAAATCATCGTTCCCACCGTGGATACAGTGCGATACAATCTCATCGTCTCAAGTTTATTGAAAAACAAGAACCCAGTTCTACTTACTGGCCCAGTTGGAACAGGAAAGACTTCTGTCGCAGAGACTGTTCTTGAGAGCGTTTCTGCGGACTTCAATCAGCTGACGATCAATATGTCGGCTCAGACTACATCCAATAATGTCCAGGACATCATTGAAGCGAAGGTTGAGAAGCGAACCAAGGGCGTCTACGTTCCAGTTGGCGGCAAAAATCTAATTTGCTTCCTTGATGACTTGAATATGCCCGCTAAAGATACGTTCGGCTCACAGCCGCCGCTTGAGCTGCTGCGACAGTGGATGGACTACAGTTTCTGGTATGATCGAGAAAAACAAGTCCAGCGAGAAATCCGCGGAATGTACGTTCTTGGTGCTATGGGACCGCCCGGTGGTGGGCGATCGGAAATTTCCGAACGAACACAAAGTCGTTTCAACCTAATCAACATGACATTCCCATCAGACGAACAGATTACGAGAATTTTCGGAACTATGATCAACCAAAAGCTCCAGAGCTTTGACGAATCTGTAAAACCAATCGGACTGACAATCACGAAAGCAACATTGGAAGTATACCAGTCTGTGATTGAACGGTTCCTTCCTACTCCAGCAAAGATTCACTATCTTTTCAATCTTCGAGATATCTCGAAAGTCTTTCAAGGTCTCCTCCGAGCAAATAAAGATTACCACGATACGAGTACTGCAATGATACGACTCTGGGTACACGAAATCTACCGAGTCTTCTCAGATCGTCTCAACAACGAAAAAGACTCTGAAGCATTCCACCAACTGGTTAACACTAAACTCGGTTCTCTCTTCGACACAACTTTCCACGCTATCTGTCCAAGCAAAACCGTCCCTATCTTCTGCGACTTCATGAACCCGAATGCAGTCTTCGAAGATTTTGAGGAAGTTCCAAAATTGAAAGCTTACATGGAAGAACAACTTGAAGATTACAATCTATCACCAGGTGTCGTTTCAATGGACATTGTACTCTTCCGAGATGCGATCGAGCACGTATGCCGAATCATCCGAGTCATCCGACAACCTCGTGGAAACATGTTCCTTGTTGGTATTGGTGGTTCTGGTCGTCAATCACTTGCTCGTCTTGCTGCCTTTATCTGTGAATTTAAAACGTTCCAGATTGAAGTTTCGAAGCATTATAGATCAAATGAGTTCCACGAAGATCTGAAACGTCTTTACTTCCAAGCTGGTGTCGAAAATAAGCCAACATGCTTCTTATTTACCGATACTCAAGTTGTGGAAGAAAGCTTCATGGAGGACATCAACAACATTCTCTCTTCTGGCCAGGTTCCGAACCTCTACCGCCCCGAAGACATGGAAGAAGTAGTTGGTGCTCTTGGACCTGCGGCAAAGAAAGCTGGAATACCGGAAACTGCACAAGAAGTATTCAAATTCTTCATTGAACGAGTACGAAACAACCTTCATGTAATTCTCTGCGCGTCTCCAATTGGTGACGCTTTCCGAAATCGAATTCGACAGTACCCTGGATTCGTGAACTGCACAACGATTGATTGGTTCACCGAATGGCCTAAGGATGCTCTCTTGGAAGTCGCTGAACGATACTTGGACGGAGTCGACCTCGGTGGCGAAGAAATCCGGAAAGAAGCAGCAATCATGTTTATGCTCATGCACAAGTCCGTCTCAAATGCTTCAAAGAGAATGCTCGAAGAGCTAAAACGTCACAATTACGTTACACCCACCAACTATCTTGAGCTTGTTAGTGGTTACAAAATCTTACTCGCAGAAAAGCGTGAAGAAATCGGCTCACAAGTCAAGAAGCTCCGAAATGGTCTTTTCAAGATTGACGACACTCGCGAGAAGGTCGAAAAAATGTCTGCCGAGCTTGAAATCGCGAAAGTAAAAGTCGCAGAGTTCAAAAAGCAGTGTGAAGAATATTTAGTTACTCTTGTCCAGCAAAAGAAATCAGCTGACGAGCAACAGAAACAGGTTTCTGCGACACGAGAGAAGATCTCGCAAGAAGAAATAAAGTGCAAGGCCATTGCCGATAATGCTCAGCGTGATCTCGATGAAGCCACGCCCGCACTTGAGGCAGCCTTGGTTGCCCTGGAAAGTCTTAACAAGAAAGATATTACTGAAATCAAATCATACAGTAAACCGCCACCACTTGTCGATACTGTTCTCCAGGCTGTAATGATCCTTCGAGGAGCAGAACCTACCTGGGCAGAAGCGAAGCGCCATCTTGGCCAGGGTGACTTCATCCAGCAGCTAATTGACTTTGAGAAGGACAAAATGACCGATAAAACTTTGAAGAAAGTCGCTCAATATTGCGCAAACTCTGAATTTCAGCCAGAGATCGTTGGCAAAGTTTCCAGTGCTGCTAAGTCACTATGTCTTTGGGTACGAGCGATGGAAGTCTACGGCAGAATTTTCCGAGTCATCGAGCCAAAGAGAAAGAGACTTAACGAAGCAACTTCTCTTCTGGCTGAAAAACAAGCGATTCTTGCAGATGCCGAACAAAAACTGAACGCCGTGAACGAGCTAATGAACAATCTCAAAATGCAATATGAGGAAAAACTTGCTGAGAAGGTGCGTCTCGAGAAAGAGGCGAAAATAACGGAGGAAAAGCTGCACCGAGCTGGCATGCTTGTAGACGGTCTTGCTGGAGAGAAAATCCGGTGGACTGCTTCTGCCGAGCGTCTCGAGGAGTCAATTGCTTATCTTCCTGGCGATTGCCTCATCGCAGCTGCGTTCTTATCTTATATGGGACCTTTCTTGTCAAACTACAGAGACGAGATGGTCGAAAAAATTTGGATAAAGCAGATCAAAGAGCGAAACATTCCTTGCTCGCCCAAATTCTCTTTTGCTCTGTTTTTGTCCAAGCCAACCACAGTGCGAGACTGGAACCTCAATGGCCTACCATCAGATGCTTTTAGTACTGAAAACGGTGTCATCGTTACAACTGGTAAACGATGGCCTCTTATGGTGGATCCTCAGGGACAAGCAATCAAGTGGGTCAAGAACATGGAAACGAAGAAGGGTTTGAAAATCATCGATTTGCAGCAGAGTGATTTCTTGAGAACTCTCGAAAATGCAATCCAGTTTGGAACTCCTGTTCTCCTGCAGAACATTCAAGAGACACTTGACCCTTCCTTGAGTCCTGTTCTCGGAAAAGCGTACTCAAAACAGGGAGGACGACTAGTTCTCAAACTCGGTGACAAAGAAATTGAGTGGAATCCAGACTTCCGATTTTACATAACTACGAAACTTTCGAATCCACACTATCCACCAGAAATCTCAACAAAAGTCAGTATTATCAACTTTGCTGTGAAAGAGCAGGGTTTGGAAGCGCAGCTGCTCGGAGCTGTCGTCCGCAAAGAACGACCAGATCTAGAGGAACAGAAGGATTCACTTGTCGTTAACATCGCGCATGGAAAACAAAAGCTTCAAGATCTCGAAGATCAGATTCTACGTCTTCTCAACAACGCCCAGGGCTCTTTGCTCGATGATGTAGAGTTGGTTGACACGCTTCAGGAGTCAAAAGTGACTTCAAATGAAGTTACTCAACAGCTTGAAGACGCCGAGGCGACAGAGATCAAGATTGATATTGCTCGAGAAGGCTACCGACCAAGTGCAAAACGAGCCTCGATTCTATTTTTCGTTCTCAACGATATGTCAACAATCGACCCTATGTATCAGTTTTCTTTGGACGCGTACATCAATCTATTCAACTTGTCTATCGACAAGTCACCTAAATCCCCGAAAGTGGAGAACCGAATTAACAATCTTAACGAATACCATACCTACGCCGTGTACAGATACACCTGCCGAGGTCTTTTTGAAAAACATAAGATGCTGTTCTCCTTCCAAATGTGCTCCAAGATCATGGAGGCCGCCGGCAAACTGAACATGGAGGAATATAATTTCTTCCTTCGAGGAGGAATCGTATTAGACCGAGAGGGTCAGATGGACAACCCCTGTGCCTCCTGGCTTCCTGAGCAGCAGTGGGACAATATCACCGAGCTTGAAAAGTTGACCAACTTTCATGGAATCATGCCATCGTTCGAGCACTACCCAAGAGACTGGCAGAAATGGTATGTCAGTGCTGCACCCGAGTCCGTCGAAATCCCCGGTGAGTGGGATGCGCAAAGCAACGAACTGCAGAAAATGATCATTCTTAGATCACTTCGTCCCGATCGTGTTAGTTTCTGCGCAATGAGTTTTATTGTCAACAACCTTGGCGCGAAATTCGTCGAACCTCCAGTCTTGGACATGAAGGCTGTTTTTGCTGATTCAAGCGCTAAAACCCCGCTCATCTTTGTCCTCTCTCCTGGAGTCGATCCAACTACATCTCTCCTCTCGCTTGCCGAGAATTCCGGAATGGCTAACAGATTCCACGCGCTTTCACTCGGTCAGGGTCAGGCACCTATCGCTACGAGAATGATCAAAGAAGGCGTAAAAGAAGGAAACTGGGTCTATCTGGCGAATTGTCATTTGTCTCTCTCATGGATGCCGGCCATGGATAAACTTATCGAACAGATCATTGATGGAGAACCTCACCCTGACTTCCGGCTCTGGCTGTCTTCCTCGCCCAACAAAGAGTTCCCCATCGCCGTTCTCCAAAGCGGTATCAAAATGACCACTGAGCCTCCAAAGGGTCTCAAAGCCAATATGAAACGACTGTACCAGAACATCACGCCCACTCAATTCGAGCGGTGCCAAGCTCAGTCCAAGTACAAGAAGCTCCTCTTTGCTCTTTGCTTCTTCCACTCTATCCTTCTCGAACGAAAGAAGTTCCTCATGTTGGGCTGGAATATTATCTATGGATTCAACGATTCCGACTTCGAGGTCTCCGAGAATCTCTTGTCCATCTATCTTGACGAGTACGATAATACGCCATGGGATGCACTCAAGTATTTGATTGCTGACGTAAACTACGGTGGTCACGTTACTGACGACTGGGATCGTAGACTCATGCAGAGCTACATTTACGACTATTTCACGGACGAGGCCATCGGAAAGGACTATTTTAAGCTTTCCGCTCTCGACAAGTACGTCATCCCGAAAGATGGCCCTCTGAATACTTACGTCGAGTATATTAACATGCTCCCAAACACTGACCACCCTGAAGCGTTCGGACAACACCCGAACGCCGATATCGCCTCGCAGATAACAGAAGCAAGAACTTTGTTCGAAACGCTTATTTCACTTCAGCCAAAGGTGGTCGCCGCTGCTGGTGGTCAAACGCGAGAAGACAAAGTCATGGAACTGGCAAACAACGTCCTCAACCAACTTCCTGAAATAATTGACTACGAAGGAACGCAGAAGATTTTAAAGGACGATCCTTCCCCTCTAAATGTTGTCCTTTTGCAAGAAATCCAGCGATACAACAGCTTGCTGGGCATCATAAAGTCATCGCTGATTGATCTGAACAAGGCGATTCAGGGTTTGGTGGTCATGAGCTCCGAACTGGAAGAAGCATTCACATGCATCTACGAGACGCGTGTTCCACCAATGTGGGAGTTCGCTTACTCGTCAAAGAAACCTCTCGCTGCTTGGACTCGTGACCTTGTGCAGCGAATTGAGCAGTTTACCAAGTGGGCTGAATCGGCAAAACAGCCGCACATCTTCTGGCTTTCAGGATTCACGTTCCCGACAGGCTTCCTAACGGCTGTGCTTCAGTATAGTGCCCGTCAGAGTGCCATTCCAGTCGACTCACTCTCATGGGAATTCTCAGTGTTCTCAGTTGACGAGTCGAACATCGTCAATCCACCGGCTGATGGCGTTTACGTCAAGGGACTCTTCTTGGAAGGAGCAGGCTGGGACATGAAGGGTGCGCAGCTCATCGAGGCCGCTCCAATGCAACTGACGACTCCAGTGCCCGTTATTCATTTCAAACCGACGGAAGCGAAGAAAAAATCAGCTAAGGGAATGTTTGCTTGTCCGACCTTCTACTACCCCGTGCGATCAACCAGCTTTGTCGTTGCTGTTGATCTCAAATCAGGTTTGATTTCTTTCATTTCTTGTCGCCACAACTGTTTTCAGGAGAACACACTTCCGATCACTGGGTCAAGCGAGGAACAGCTCTTCTCATGTCACTCGACCACTAAAATCATCAATTATATAATCTCTGTTTCCAATTTCTATTTTCTTATTAATAAATATATTTTCAAATTAACAAAGCGAACAGCTCTACAGAATTTCTACCTGTGTTCGGTTGTGACGCGCGATTAGACAGATTTCGGTTTCGAAAATTAGGCCGGCTTATCTGACTTCACTAGTTCATTGATTAGCTAATCAAAAGGAAATTGACGTTTCATGTCGAACTTCGAAAACTTGTACAGATGTCTACTCGTTGCATTAAAAAAGAAGCAGGATGATCCTTTCAGCAGTTTTCAAATCAGTTGATAAATAAGAGAATGGAAAGCTTACGCCCGAGCTATATAAGACTTTCGGCTGACAGATTTGAGAAATCCAGGCGAGAAGAAAGAACATTTTTCATCTCAGCATTGCCAAGTAATTCAAGCAGGTGAGCTTTAGTAATCAAACAAAAACAGTCTCATATTGATTTGGAAAGGGGTAATTTAGGCGATTTAGAAATGATCAGAGTCGATTTTGATTGCGCTAATTAATCATTTTTGCCTTCCATTCCAAAAAATGAATTGCACAGTCAGCTCTCTATATTCTTATATTTATGCGAAATGGACGTTGTTGTTTTTTATAGATCTACATCGGAGACATCATCTTTCGACGCCTCGCTTTACAAATCGTATGTTTTAAAACGTCCTGATTAACAGATATTATTCGAAAATTTTTAGTGATAGCGTGAAATGGTCGATGCCATGTCCAATAAAGCTACTAGAGAATTATCAAAAAGTTAAACGACTAGAAAAATCAGCCTTGTCCACAAACACTAACCTTACAAAAGGGTACACAATGTTTTTCAATGATAACTCGAGGAAAAATTCACAAGGAGTCCAAGTCGAAATAAGATGGGGTTGAATTTTCGAGTAATTTTTTTTAGTCATGAGATAAGTCTGATATTTTTGTAATTAAAGCGATCAGCACTCAGTTGACTAGTCTTCCCATTGGCCGTGACCGACCGGTTCAGACCCCAGACCGTTTTCCCGGTTGGAAGCGGTTCGGTTTTCCATCAATTCGCCAAATAGTGATGAAATTAAAATTTAACCGATCTCGTCCGCCCAAATCCATTTTATGGTCTTTCACATAAAAAACAATTCAACCCCAAGTGCAGTGGTGGCTTGTCGAAGTGCGCTCGGAATGGCGATAAAGTGCGCCAGGCGAAGGACCACTTTGATTTTGATGTTCAATCAGAAGTGAAATCACAGCACAACTTCGCAGCGCTGCAAAATATTTCTACAATTCTGCAAAATCGACCAGAGTTTTTGGATCTTGTGTCTTCGAAGAAGAAAGTTTCGCCTGAGAAAATGAGACCAAGGTATATTTTTAAATTAATCCGGAAAAATTCTGTTGTAATTACAGACCAACGTACAGAGATTTCCTGCCAAATAGAATCAGCTCCAACGCAACACTTATGAATTCTACACCTCATGTGCCCCCACACGTAGTCACCTGGATCCATTCGGGTGGACAAGTCTCCTTCGATCATTCGCGAAGAATTCCAAAAGTCTATCAAATTCAGCCTGGTCTTCGCGACGAGGAGGAAGAAAGTAGCGCGTGAGTCTATCATTTTTAGATACTTGGCACTGTAAAAAAGAAACTTCACGAACGTGTTTTTTTTAGAATCAAAAAGAAAAAAGGCGACAACGTTGCCAAAGCTGGGTACAGTAATTCTGTGATACTTTTACTATAAATTGTATTTATAGTTCTTTGTCCATCTTATAATCGAAATATAAAAATCATTTACCGTGAACTCAATAATTTCTATCGATTTTTCTAGGTTGACCAGACTTATCAAAATGTGCGGGAAATGCTTCGGCGATGAAAGTGATGATTCGTCTTCTGGAGGAAGCTCGAGTGAAGAAGGCTCCGATGGTGGCTCAGATGACGACGATGACGGTGACTTTAACGTCTACTAAAACGAAAAACTAATGCACTCGTATTTGTAACTAACCAAATCACCTAACAAGATTAATTTAAAATCCCTTCTGAGCCTTAAAAGTTGTCGTTCCATGGCTAGAGAGAAAGCTGTGGTGGCTTTTGTGGGATTTTGACGAATCCTCGAAGTCGTCATCGTCAAGCTCCGAGGATAGGCGCCAGGACAACTATGACGACCTTCTGGATTTGAATTCTGGAGCAGGGACAATAGACAGTGAGCCGTCCCTCGGGGGCGACAGTACTGACATAGAGCTTGGATAGTAAATATGAAATAAACTGACATGAAACTCAGACTTTTCAGCGCAATGTCGGATGATGGCTTTGGTATATATTAATATTTTGATAGTTAGATACTAAAAAGTATCCGCAAATTTTTTAAAGCAATGCCGTCTCAATGTTCTGTTTTTTTGCCTTGGTTTAGATTTTAAACAAAATTTAGACGCTGATGGAGGAGATGAAGTTTCTATCGACGATGACTCTGGCGGAGGAGACTCCGGAAGTGACGATGATGATGGAGACGGAGATGACGATTCCATCGATACAGATGCTTTAGACGATGATATCGCCAACGATCAATGGAATAAGTAACGATTATTTGCATGTAGAACTCACAATTACAGCTAATTTAAGCATGGACGGAGACAATATGGATGGCGGAAGTGTTGACGGCGGCATGTCAATGGGTTCTGACTTTTCTGATAGCTTGACAGAGCTCCGTGCCGGTGGGCGTAACTTTTTTGGCTCGATTTGGTGATCACTAAAATGATACCTTCAAGCATTTTAGATATTTTTAAATATTGCTTATTCTTTTCCATGTTGAAAAGATCATTTTCATTTTTGAAAATGCAAATTTTTATGAAATATAAAAATCAAATTTATGTGATCCTAATATCAGAATTCTGTAGATGCAAATAGCTGCGACACGATTCACGCACTTGAGGGAGTTTCAAACGATACCTGGAGCATTTACTCCTATCATGAATACTGAACGATAAAACCGGAAAAATAAAGGATATTCTATCGTTTTTTACTTGTTATTTTTACTTTAACCGCTCACGCTGTCAAACTCGTAAGCCATGACTTTTGAGAATAATCTTTTTCCCCGACAACAGACGCTCATAAAATACGCTCACTCGCGAAATTTGAGACTCGAATACACAAAATAAAGATGGGATCAAGTACATCAATTTGCATGTCTGATTACCAATTCCCTGCTTATAATGGCGGACAGATTATAAGAATTAATGGAAGAGTTCATCAAGAAGTCAGATGTACTTTCATTGTATGAGAGAAATATTGAATAAATTTTTAGTAGCTGGAGTAGAGTATTACAATCTTCATCCGAATTGCGAAGTATTCTGTAATGGTAACTAATTTTTTAAAGAATTTATGATATCGACTGACACTTTTGTTGAAGATTGCGACAGAAGAATGATGGACTACAATATAAGAATAATAGATCAACGAGTGTTCCTAGTGTTTCCTCCTGAAGCTATCCCTGAACAAGTTCCAATAATTCCTGCTCCCTTGGCGCTTGATTTTTTCTCAAAACTGACGACACGAGCAAATAACTTATCAAGGCTTGGTCGAATCTGATTACTTTTAGAAAAATAAAATTACTGGTTTTTGTTGTTTTATCATTCAGAATTTTTGTTTGGATACAGCTCAGAGTAAGCAGGTAATGTCATAGGTCTATACGGTGGAGGATCAGTTTTAAATTCAATTGATATATCATCTCTCTCGACTGTTGTAGGTAATACCGGCTTTGTCATGCGCCTCCTGCAATTCGATAAGCTTGAACAACTTTTAACACTCTTGAAAATCTCTTTGTTAACTTACCAAGTGTAAAATATTTTGTTGAATATACAAGTGAGTATTAACGACACCCATAAGATGAATAAGATTAAAAGAACCGCCGCAATATTGTCCATTCAAAGAGTCTTTCTCTCAAAAATGTACCAAATGGGTAATTCGATGGCACGTGTGACGATCAGATTCGACGACCTTCTCATTATATTGTATGAGAACAAACAAGTCGACTTGAAAACAAGACTATGGGTGCGCGTGAGAAAATAGAACGCCCATATTTTTGGTTTTTGACTACTTTTACACTGTATTAAATCTTTTCACGAATTCAGTCAATGTCGCTCAAATATTGATCTCAAGTTCTTTCAGAAATTTTCTTTTGACAAATGACCTAGTTAGAATCATAGTCTTCCATGATTTCTAAATATTTTGATTTCAGTTCTTTTTACACCAAATTTAATCAAATCAAAAATTAATGACAATACCGTCAGGCCAGTAACGATAAAATTGTTAATTTTCAAAGTATGGGAAACAGTTCTAGAATAGCAAAAAAACTATTTGCTTCGAGGATGATGATTGCAAGTATCGTCGATGCGGGCTACTTTGACTCCGTGGCAGCATTTTTTCGTGTGAGCGTTGTACCTATGAATCAAAATTTAGAATTATAAGTGGTCTTTTAGCGTCCTATGATTCATAGGCTATGAAGCATAAGAAATCTATGATAATTTAAAATCGAAAATTTTAACCAGTTCAACTCCTTACCATTGCCAGTTTCCACCGGTATGGCAGCACTCATGTCGGTAGGGAATATCATTATGTTCAGGTCGTTTGCAATTTCCATACGCAAATCTATCCCATCCATAGATCGAGTCGACTTTTGAGAAACGTGGGTCAAGAGGGGGTTCATCGAAGAGGTCCATTGCAAAACTTAAACTACTCATTTTGAAAGTAAACAAGTCTTACTTGTAATCGCATTGGAACAAGCCTTCTTCACAAGTATTGCCCTGTCCAGCATAAGCAGGATATCCGTCCATTCCTTCAACCCATCTGTATCTGACAAATTCACCAATGCATTCGCCCATTGGTGTCGTGCCGTTATATTGCTGGGAAACGCATCGCTGACATCGTTTAAAATTTCGACATGCGCTGTCTTTTACGAATTGAAAATAATTCTTATTCTAATGACGATAAATGACTTAATCATAAAAGTCTTTTCGTTTTCAAGCCGCTCCTACGCCGTCCACAGGTATTCCGAATCCCATCTCGGACATTGGCCTGTCTGAATCAGCAGAAAAGCAATGGCACCCGTAGGACCAAAGCCGTGACCAGAATGTATTGAACTCAAACTGATTCATTTTGTTGTGTCCTAAATATGCTCATTCATACTTGAAAAAATTTTTTCTTTACCTGGATGTGTGAAAATAACTTCCGCGATATTCTTTAGATCACCGTATCGCCTGGCCTCAATTTTCCCTGAACCTCGTGCTTCCAAACCTTCTTCTTGATCTTCTACTTTAGGTGTCGTGACCCATCCTGGTGCCTCGGTAGCTGACCGCTCCGTAGTTTGAGCTTCAGCAACAGCGGCAAAAAATAAAAGATTTTTAATTGTAAAAATTTTCATTTCAGTAATTTTTCAACTTGAAAACTTAATGATCACTTGTTCGCTCATGCACATTTTTATAAGAGGACTAAAACCGCGAAATTGGTCAACGGGGATTAAACGTCACGATGAGGAGACATTTTCTCAGTTATATGCCGTGTTTTTATGAAAACTGTTCTTACTTTAAAAACGAGAAAACTTAAAAATGAGTTTTGGTTTTATTACAGTTATTTATATTTGACAGACAGTAATCCGGCATTCGGTTGATCTGCCATGCCAATTTTGAGGTTTTCAATCTTTCTAGCACTCTCCAACTGGTGCGACGTAGTTCACTCTTCCAATATTGCAACATTGCTGTCGCGAAGTGCTTATCCACTGATAAGGGCTGTTGTAACCTCCGCAGCACTGGAACTCCTCGGAAATTGGGGCGAACCGCGAACGTGGACGCGCTTCAGCTGAGCAATTTTCCTTGTCTGTTGGGTCGAAAAAGGAAAGTGTGTTATGAAAGGCGTTATCAAATTCCAACCGAGCTTCGAAGATGTCATACACGAATTTCTTATCAATTCGATAATAAAAGAAGTTTAAAAACTCTTACTTTGTCGCATTCCCCGATTTCACGTTCACAGCTACCACTTGGTGAAAGAATTTCTAGCTGGTCGCTCTTACGTCCCCATCGCCAGTTATACCTGTAAAAATCGTGGGAACAAGTGTCTTCATGCTTGTCCTGCACGCACTTTTGGCAGAATTTGTACTAAATACTTGAGTACACGCTCAAGAATTGATGTTGTACCTTTTTACAGGCCCTGTCAATCTCGTCAACTGGGGCACCTTTGCCATGCTTCAATGGTTCGCCAAACTGATTTTCTTAAAAAAAAAGTCACGCATACTTATCAAAAATCCAACTCTTACGATCTAAGAAGCAATGGCATCCGTATGTGAAGAATTTATCTTCATCAAATTTTTCAGTTTCGCCTCTTTCTCGCCAGAGACGGTTTGCCATTTGCGACAAATCCCTGGGGACAGTATTTGTTGAAGTAATTAAGATATAAAATTAATATTACCTGTATCGTTTAAGTCGATCCTCAAATCTCGACTCGCTCAACTGAATAAGGTCTTGGGCAATAGTCTGCCCGAGAAGACCGAAAATCGAAATTTGGATAGAAGAAATCATGTTCTGGAGATAATTTTTCTGATGGTTCTTTGCAAGACGAGCCTCATTATATAGAGCAGGTGGGAGATCATTGAGTAAAGCTCTTAGGGTATTTGGATATAAACTTTGCATAACAAATGCATAATATGATTGTTGGCAGTGGGGCGCTCAGCCGCTAACATCAAAACAGCGCCAGCTCAGTTAGCTAAACTTTTGCTAGAACTCTGCCCAAAAACTTAAAGCCAGATATGCGACACTGTTTGAATATATATGCGAGGTGATGCAAGTTCTTGATCATTTTCATGTTGTCTTATTTAGAAAGAAGATTTGAGGAGATTAATTCTTCCGATAAAACAATGGTGTCAATTACCATTTTTCTATGTGAGAATTTAGTTTTGTGAGGTTTATTTGGCAGTGAATTTTGATAAAGATGAACAGTGAACGTAATCTAATAGTGAAGTTTTGCGGGTTTCTTGTCTGGTACTTTGTACATATCTGAATAAGCATTAGATTCCAGAAAAAAAAATTATTGCAAACCTGGTTGTTCTCTGTGTTTTCGTTTACGATTAGGATCGGTCTGAGAACCGCCTGCGCCAGTATTCACATACTCCGTTGGATCGTAAGAAACATCACCAGAAAATTGAGTGGCAAAGAAATTTGCCATAGCCTTCGCCGCTTCCTGTTCCGTATTTGTAGACGCTAAGGAATTTTTTGAACTTGTAAATACGACCTTTTACATACACATGGGATCAACAAATGATCCAACTTGGGCTTCCGGTTTTTCCTGTTCTTCAACTTTGATAGTAACTAAATGTAAATTAAAATATCTTTAAAAACAATATTAGTACCTTCTTCCTTCGGTATCTTTGGCTCGGCAGTTGAAAAACTCGAAATCGTCTGATTAACAAGATATGCTGCCATTGTGATCTGTTGCTTCGTTCCTTTTAGAGTAAGCCTTCTCATTCCATACTTTGAATCGGCATCTGATCTTTCAACATGAATGTTGCATCCGCTCATCATTCGAATCTCTCCGATTCGTTTGCCTCCTTTCCCGATAATTGCGCCCATATGTTGATTCGGCACTCTTATTAAGCGCTTTAATTATCTGCTGTCTTGTTTACTAAAAACCTTAGCTCTTGAAGTTGGTCGTTAATTTCTATTGGACTGTATTCAAGCGTCGGGTTTATCATTTGATTTGCTGTCATGAATGCTGTCGCCATTTGCATTAATTTATCGTCCTGATTTTATATTAATTTGATGAAGCGCAACACAAACTTGCCTTTTCGGATCTTCCAGCTGGCTCCTCCGCATTTTTAGGGTCGTACGCTCGTATTTCAGCTGAAGGCGTTCCTTTAAATTCGCCTTTGCTTTCATCAATCGCAGCTTTGATCATAATTCCAATTAGCAAGTCTATAGCCTGTGTGACGGAAATGTTATTTCCTGTGATTTGACATGTCCTTTCATCTGATTTTGGCTGAATTTTAAATAAAAAAATAATTTTGAGGAAATCAGTACCAAACAATCTGCTGACATATTTATTTGCGCTCCGGATTTGACTCTTAAATCTTTCAACGCTTCTCCTCCTTTGCCAATAATCATTCCGCAAATATTCTTTGGTATGACAAGCGTCAGTGTGATAGGAACAAGTTTCGTCGATTTCCCGTACTCGTTATTTTCAGCTTCGAGGATTTCACCAAGTCGTGACACGGCTTAAAATATATAAACTAGTGCTCGGATATAATAGATGTACTTTTCATGCTAATTGACTTCTTAGCTGCAATCGTAAGAAGTCTTTTCTCGTGCTCTCTACTTGATAGCGTGATATTGCATTCTGTTTGCTCTCTCAAATTCTTTTATATTGAGTTAGTTATATTCATTCTTTTTATAACAGGTTATACCTTTATATTACTCGCATTTCGTCCGATAATCTGGCTCGCCTGTTTCTGATTCATTAAAAATCTCAATGTCAAATCTATATCTGAGTAATCCATTCTAAAAGATAGAATGGTATTTTATATGACTCATTAAAATTATTAATTGCGTTTAATTTGCCTAAAATTATTGAACCTTGAAGCACATAACTGGATCATACAGAAAGGTATTTTTTATCACGAATAGTAATTTGATTGCAACTAGACGATTTTAAGTTTGTATTTTCAGGGTTTTGTAGCAGTTTATAAGTTTTTAGTTCTTGGCCTCAAGATAAAACCATCGGGAAGCTTTCATGTCAGTGACGGCAGCAGCAGCTCCAACGGCGGGGGCAGCATCAACGACGGCCTGAGCCTCGGCGGCAGAAAGCTTAGCCTAAGTACGGTTAGATAATTTCCAGAACGATGAAAAATTACCTTTGAGCCATCAACAGAAACGTTCTCGATAGCAAGAGAAGACTCGGCCTCTCCTCGGACGAGGGTCTGCCACTGCTGGTAGGTCTCGGCGATGATCTGATCAGCGAAAGCCTTGTCTTTGTACTCGCCATCGAAGGCGAAGTTGTTCTCGGGCTTGCCATCTGGGACCTTGTAGGTTCGGAACCACTTTCGGGTGTCGGCGAGATAGCCTGGTTTGAGTTTTTCGACGTCCTCGAGGTTGTTGATCTTGTCAGCGAGCTCGTCTTTGACGTCGATGCACATGACCTTCCAGTCAGTCTCTCCTTCGTCGATCATGGCGAGGATTCCGAGAGCTTTGACCTGGATGACCTCACCACGAGCAGGAACTCGTGAACCGATTTCGCAAAGATCGACGGGATCGTTATCACCGCCTATGACGATGAAAATCTAGATCTACTCGAGCTGTGATTACCTTCGTTGGTGTTCTTGTCAACGTGCTTGGGGTTCTCCCAAGTCTGGGGGATGCAACCGTAGTTCCATGGGTATCCTCGCTGGGGGTAAACATTGGCGACGTATCGGAGGTTGCCCTAAGGTTATAAACTTTTATTGCTTGCTACACAAATAATTATTCACCTTCTTGACGTCCTGCTTGATGGGGTTCATTTTTTCCTTAGTTGCGATTTCCATCTTTGCATTGGTCCAACGTGGCACTTCAACAACCATGTTGTAGATCTTGTTCTCGGTATCGGCGTATGCGGGAATGTCATGGAAGGGACTTTTTAACTTATTCATTTTGCCAGAAGCTTATAAATCTACCTGATGATCTGTCCATCAGCGTTCTTGTAAAAGATTCGGAATTCAAGGGTATTCTCGGCTCCTCGGAAGACGGTAGAAAACGACATTCTAATACAATCATTAATAAATGTTCTATTTCAGAGAATTTCTATGATATTTTCTTTGTACTTACTTGGGTTTCTTTAACACTGCGGGAACGGCCCCTCTGAAATGAAAGTGTTAGTATTCTCTACTCAAAAGCGTCGGAAGAGAAATGGTGAATCAATAAAATCTCTTAAACCGCAACATCGGTTTTTTGCGCAGTATAGATTTATCTGCTTAGAATTATCTCTCAATTTTGATGACGAAGTCTTTTTTACTTCAAACCTCAGTAGCGAACGTTTAAATGAGCTCGCGAGTACTGTGTGGCAATTTTGAAATTAAACTCGATCTAAAATTATCGCTAGCTTTTAAAAGAAGGTGAGGAATTTAAAGTCGGGGTGAAAAAAAGTCCTTGGAAGGAGGTGGTTTGAAGCAAACAACGTGTAACTGAGCTTCAACCGCTGTTGCAAGACTCAACGGCCTCCATCGAAATGGCCAAGGGGCGAGTTTTCGATAAAAATATCTTAACAAAGCCCTTTTGAATATCGAAAATGAACGGTAGCAAGCCGGCAAAAGGGCAGAACGTGAGCCGATTGAAAGTCAAACAATAGCAAATATTATGTCAAGGATCAGCTGTGTAATCTTTTTTTACTGTAAACAGTAAACTGAAATTAAAATGCAGAAAAAAAATAAAGGTTAGTTCTGTGAATACTCCTAAAACTTGAAAAACCTCCTTCTCCGAGAGCGTTTGCTTCGGCTTGATTTTTTCAGGTGAGACACTGCTGCGCCGATATTACTATTTCGCATTATTACTTTTGCGCCTTATTACTTTATCGCTCAATTAAAAAATCGACGCAAAGGTAATATTTACGCAGGAGTGTTATCCAATCAGGGCGCGCCCTGAAAAAGTTTGGAAACGTTTTGGAATTAATTTCCGTACGAAAGTTGAGACATTTTACACTGATGACTCACTTTAACTCTCGAAAATGACGAGTTCATAAATAAT
>Ga0115008_10001380_pt1 | contig 19543 bp, 18 predicted proteins | sample FraStrMetagenome_FD_87164 | JGI IMG/M metagenome (GOLD analysis project Ga0115008, IMG submission 87164) | Marine eukaryotic phytoplankton communities from Arctic Ocean - Fram Strait ARC3M Metagenome | ecosystem: Environmental > Aquatic > Marine > Oceanic | place: Fram Strait | collected...
GGCGCCGATCGGTTTTTGGAACGACCCACAGGGGAAAAAATACCACGACGCCTATTTTGCGGCTTATCCAAACGTCTGGGCGCACGGCGATTACGCCGAAATTACCGCGCAAGGTGGGGTAGTTATTCATGGCCGCTCTGACGCGGTGCTCAATCCAGGTGGCGTTCGGATTGGCACGGCAGAGATCTACCGTCAGGTTGCCAAGCTCGACGCTGTGCTCGACAGCCTGTGCATCGGTCAGGAATGGCAGGGCGATGTGCGGGTGGTGCTGTTTGTGGTGCTGCGTGACGCAATCGAGCTAGACGATGCGCTAGTGCGTTCGATTCGCGAGGTCATCAGACGCGACACAACGCCGCGCCATGTCCCCGCCAGGGTGATTGCGGTGACCGACATACCGCGTACCCTCAGCGGTAAAATTGTCGAGTTGGCGGTGCGCAATACGGTGCACGGTCGTGCCGTCACCAATCGCGATGCACTGGCTAATCCAGAGGCTCTAGCGCTGTTTAAAGATCTACCAGCGCTGATGTTTTGAACCGACCCCAGGGACGGTATATTTGCCTGTCAGGGGCCGGCTATGGGCGCACACCGCGGCGCACACTGGCTCGATTATCGACCGCTTAGTGACGTCGAATGTTTGGGTGATGCTGCCGATGCGCGATTGTTTAGAGCGCGTTAGTTAGACTGCACAATTAACGGTGTATCGTTCAGTCGCCTTTGCTCAAGCTCGGTCGATTAGGCCCTGTTACTTGGGGTGCGTGCAAAAATACCTGCGCGTGGATTTTTACCGTGCCGATCGCTCGCAGCCATCGAAGGGCGGCGCAATGCATCCCGCGCATCCCTCCGGGGAGGACCGCAATCGTGGCGTTATGGCATTTTTTTCTTTGCTCGAGGCATTTGTTATACTGCGCGCCGTTCTCCTGTCAGAGTTCGTCAGGAAACCAGACGCTTCGCTGCATGAGAGGCTTGCGCGTCAACGGTCTGCAAGGCAAAAGCTTGCAAATAGATAGCCGAGCAGCTCGGCATCAGCGAACAGCAGCAGGTGAAAATACCGGTTTACGACGTCTATCCCCGCACAGAGTTGGACGGCATTATTTGAATTAAATTAAAGTATGGAGTGTTGCATGAGTCAGAGAGAAGTTGTGGTGTTGAGCGGTGTAAGAACGGCAGTTGCAGATTTTGGCGGTGCCTTAAAAGATCAACCAGCCACTGAATTGGCGGGCAAAGTGGTGGCCGAAGCGGTCAGTCGCTCAGGATTGGCGGCGGCGGATGTCGGGCACTGCGTGATCGGCTCGGTACTGCATGGCGATCGACGCGATATGTACATTGGCCGCGTCGCCGCACTAAAAGGCGGGTTGCCGGTAGAGACGCCGGCGCTGACCGTCAATCGTTTGTGCGGCTCTGGGCTGCAAGCGCTGGTATCTGCAGCGCAAATGATTTTGTTGGACGATTGTGATGCAGCGGTTGCCGGTGGTGCAGAGTCAATGAGTAGGGCACCTTATTGGCTGCCAACGGCGCGCTTTGGATCGAAGATGGGCGACGTCACTACGGTCGATCCCATGGTCGGTGTTTTGACCTGCCCGATGGGTGATATCCATATGGGCGTGACCGCAGAAAATATTGCCGAGCAGTTTGATATCAGCCGCGAGCAACAAGATCAGTTGGCCCTTGTGAGCCATCAACGCGGGCAGCGGGCGATCGAGGAAAATCGCTTTGCCGAGCAGATCTTGCCGATTGAAATCAAGACCCGCAAGGGCGTTAAAGTGTTTGCGCAGGACGAACACGTGCGCTTTGACTGCGACATCGAAAGCATGGCGAAATTGCGACCGGCGTTTAAAAAAGACGGCTCGGTGACCGCCGGTAACGCATCGGGACTCAACGATGGCGCCGCGGCCGTGGTGCTGATGGAAGCCAGCGCCGCTGCCGCCAAGGGCTTAAAGCCGATGGCTAAAATGCTGGGCTATGCCACGGCCGGTGTAGAACCCTCTATTATGGGTACCGGCCCCATCCCAGCAGTGCGTAAACTGCTCGATAAGCAGGGTTTGAAAATCGCAGATATCGATATCTGGGAGTCCAACGAGGCGTTTGCCGCGCAGGCGCTGTCGGTGACGAACGAGCTGGCCTTAGACCCTGAAAAGGTTAATCCCAATGGTTCTGGTATTGGGCTGGGGCATCCGATTGGTGCGACCGGTGCAATTATGTCGATCAAGGCGCTTTATGAGCTACGGCGCACCGGCGGGCGCTACGCAGTCGCCACCATGTGCATCGGCGGCGGTCAGGGCATTGCGGTATTGTTTGAGCGTTGCGAGTAGTTTTTGTCCGGTCGCGGCGATGCATAACATCCATAGTCTGCTGCTGGGCGTTTGCGTGCTGGGGGCTAACGCGTTAATCATGCCAAGCCCCCGTGCTAAACGCTGAGTCGATAAACGATCCGGTGAGATCTCGCAGAGTAACTATTACCCGCCATAGGCCCGCTGATACTGGCAGTGCCCGGCCATGACCGCTTGGCTGGTCGATGGGTTGGACTATTTACGCGGTACAGCTATTTTTTTGAAAGCTGTACAGCGGCGATACTAAAAAGTACGCTGCACGACTAATTACCATAACTCGATAGGATGGGATGGATATGCCAGAGATGACATGGCTCGGTTGGTTTCACACCGTTTTGGGTGTGTTTGCATTGCTCACCGCTGGCTATACGCTGGCCAAATATAGGGTCATCTCAATGGCATTGTGGGTGGGGAAAACCTACCTGCTGCTGACGGTCATCGTCGCCGGATCGGCGCTTGGTATCTACAACCAAGGTGGTTTTGGTATAGCCCATATGCTCGGGGTGTTAACCTTGGTGGCGGTTGTCGGCGGCGCGGTGATGGAAAAGTTTGCACTGTTTGGTGCAGCGTCGAAATATTTTCAAACCATCGGCTACACCAGTACTGTACTGTTTCACATGATCCCCGCGATCACCGACTTTTTGCGCCGACTGCCGCTCGGCGACCCCTTCGTAGATTCCTTTGACGACCCATTGGTGGTTAATTTTCACTTAGCATTTTTGGCGCTGTATGCCGTCGGCCTGGGGTCTCAACTCCTATGGCTAAAAGCCCAATCAGGCGCGCTCGAGGTAGAGCCATCAGCGGCTCTTTGTAAAGAGCAGTAAGGGCCATCAGCGGCGTTCTTTATTAAGAGCCCTCAGCCGCTTTCTTTATCAAGAGCCATCAGCAGCTTTTTATTAAGAGCATTAAGAGCCCTCAGCCACTCTTTGTTAAAAGCCCCATCTAATGTTCGAATCCCAGAGATGGAACATAAGGTGCTCTAGCAATGATGCCTGCGGTTGGGTGGTAAGAGGTTCGGCATACAGTGTGCCGATTAACTAATTAATAGGTATATATGCGCTTAACTCAACCCACTGATGACCATTGTATTGAATTGATGTCGTGGTTTTCGAGCGAGGAAGAGTTGGGCGTTTGGTCTGGGCCTCGGTTCGGATACCCCTTTGATTTGATTTCGTTTCGCCGCGATATAAAACTTGATTCGCTCAAGTCATTCTCATTAATTTCTAGTGACCAAGATTTGTTGGCCTTTGGCCAATATTATCTAAGGTTTGGGAGGTGTCACCTCGGTAGATTGGTGGTTAACCCTTGCCTGCGCGGACAGGGTATTGTGGCTCAATTAATAGCGCAATTGAGCGCTCTGGGTAACGCAGATTTAGACACCGACTCGTGCTCACTATTTGTCGTAAGCGACAACCAAAACGCCATTCGAGCCTATCTAAACCTTGGCTTTACTCGGGCTGATTATCCCGGCGAGTTGCCGTTGGATAATTGTTTTTACATGCTCAAAGAGTCGATCAACGCACGATGCTAGGCGCTAGGCGCAACAAGTACTCGTTCCTATAGCTGACCACTGCACCGCAATTCGCTTGCCCACGCGATTGCGTGGGCGGATTGTTGCTTTACCGCGCGGCTTATTCGCTAACCAAAGCGCCGCGCGGCTTCCAGCGTGTTTTTCAACAGGCAGGCGATGGTCATTGGGCCAACGCCTCCGGGTACGGGTGTGATTGCGCCGGCCACTGGCTGCGCCTCGGCATAGTCGACATCGCCGACCAGTCGACCCTTGCCATCGTCGGTGGGAATACGATTGATGCCGACGTCGATAACGGTGGCGCCGGGTTTAATCCACTCGGCTTTGACCATCTCCGGGCGGCCAACAGCGGCGACAAGGATGTCGGCCTGAGCGCAAAGCTCAGGTAGATTTTGCGTGCGCGAATGGGCGATGGTGACCGTGCAACTCTCTTGCAGCAACAGCAGCGCCACCGGCTTACCGACGATGTTGGAGCGGCCAATTACCACCGCATGCTTGCCCGACAGGTTGTCGCCGAGATGCTTCTTGGCGAGCATAATGCATCCCTGGGGCGTGCAGGGTACTAGGGCATTGGGGTCGCCGTTGCAAAGGCCACCAGAGTTCATTGGGTGGAAACCGTCGACATCTTTTTCAGGTGCAATAGTCTCGATTACCAAGGCCTCATCGATGTGACTGGGTAGCGGTAATTGCACCAAAATACCGTGAACCGCGGGATCGCTGTTGAGCCTGTGGAGTTGATCGAGGAGCGCTTGCTGTGAGGTATCTGCGGGCAGGTCAATCTTATTGCTGATCATGCCAATTTCCTGCGTCTGGCGTGCCTTGTTGCGCACATAGACCTGGCTAGCGGGGTCTTCACCGACCAGCACCACGGTTAAACCCGGTGTGATACCGCGCTCATCCTTCAACTGTTTCACTTCAACCGCGAGGGTATCGCGCAATTCTTGGGCTAGGGCCTTGCCGTCGATATTCATTATTTTCCTTATTTGCTATCCGAGTTTAATTTCAGGCCTCCATAATACGGTAAATCGATGCTCGAGGTTTATCTGTGTGCGACTGCTGGGTTGCTTTCAGGGTCGTTGTCTGTCAACGGTCGTACGTTCGACCTCGAGATGGCCGGATTTTCGTGACTATCGCGCGGATTTTCAGTTGCGTGAGGGAGTATTGTGCGCTCGGTGTTTGGGGTTGTTTGCTTGCATTTTAGTAGTTAAATTTACCTGCATAAATTTACCTGACTAACTATACCTGCTTAAGTTTAAGTATTTGCATTTAAGTGCTTTGAGGCAAGCTTTTCAGACCCCGCGAAGACATCGCCCGATTGGCTTCGTCGCAGGCGATTGCGCCAATGCAGGGGCTTGGCGAGACGTTCGGCGCCACGCTGTAAACCCAGGCGATGCTCGACCTATTTATGCGCTCGGGCGTTAATTTCTCTATTGAACGCCCACCAGCGACCTATAATCAAGTGACCGCGGCGCTCGTTGGATACTTTGACACACCGGCGGATGAGCGCACTTAACGGGAGTGGTTAGCGGCGCTTGATCTACCAAAATAGCCGCGGCAAATAAGGCGGTCATGCCGCCATTCGACTACAGGGTGATTTTCGCGATTATTGTACAGTTCAGGCCAATCGTTGCTGGGGATGATTAAAAAGGAGTAACTACGTATGAAATTTATTGCCACCGATGTCTCGGATACACGCCGTAAAATGGTCGACATGGCCACCACCCAGTTAGACCGGCAGGGATTTGCAATCGACCGCTATTTTTATCGCTCGCACGTGACCTACGAGGCGGAGTTAGAAAACATTGTATTCAAAAGCTGGTTGTACGCTGGCCACATCGGGCAGTTGGCCAACAATGGCGATTATTTCTTGCTCGAGCTCGGCGAGGACTCGATCATCATTAGCCGTGATGAAGACGGCCAAATCTGCGCTATGCACAATGTTTGCCGCCACCGCGGCGCCCGTGTCGTCGAGGAACTTAGCGGCAACCGTCGAGCCTTTGTGTGCCCATACCATGGCTGGGCTTACGATAGCGACGGCGCGCTTAAACGAGCACGAGGGATGGATCAACTGGCGGGATTTTCGCGTGCCGATTACGGGTTAAAAAAGGTGCGGTTTGAAGTTTTTCAGGGCATGATTTTTATCAATTGCGACCCGCAGGCAGCCGATTTTGCCGCTCCGCTGGCGAATATAACGCGTCAGTTGGGGGCCTATGACCTTGCCAATGCCAAGGTGGCCGAAGCGAAAACCTACCGCATCAATGCCAACTGGAAACTCTGTTTAGAAAATTACCTCGAGTGCTACCACTGCTCGAGCTCGCATCGCGAATACGCAAAATTACACACCCTTCAGGCGGCGTATGAAAAGGTCAAGCCGCTCAATGAAGCGATGTTGGCGCGCGCCGAAGGGGTCACTGGCGTGGCTGGGATCGGCGATAAATACCGCGCCTACTACAACCACGCCTCAGGCTTTGGCACCTGTTCGTACCATAGCCGATACGCGCTCTACGATGGCGTTAAAACGGGCAGTGAAAACGGTCAGCCGGTGGCGCCATTGATGGGTCATATGCGGGGTTACGATGGCGGTGCGGGTGACTTTCAGATGGGGCCACTGACGTTTATGCTCAATTATCCTGACCACTGTGTACTCTATCGCTTTGTTCCGAGAAGTTTGACCGAAACCGATATGACGCTGGTCTGGTATGTTAATGGCGATGCCGAAGAGGGTGTTGATTATGACAAAGAGAAGCTTGTGTGGTTGTGGCATCAGACCAGTTTAGAAGACGAGTACATTATCTTGCGCAATAGCGAGGGGGTGAATTCGAGATTTTATCAGCCAGGGCCATACCACCCCGAGCACGAGTCTACCTGCATGGAGTTTGTCAGCTGGTATCTGAAAACAATGGCTCGGATCGCCGCTTAATTGGCGCGTTAACGCCAGCCGTTACGAGTAAAAATCAGCGTTCTGTGAGCGATCGCGCTGTTGTATATTAACCTTTTTATTTGGCGGCGTATTTATCGCTCAACCCATCCCCGGCGGTTCGGGTTGGCGCAACAAACAAACAGCTCGGTTGGGGCGGTCTAAGCGCGCGCCTGGGGTTCTGGGATTCTCTTGGCATCCGTTGGCTAATTAATCCGGACGCACTTAATCCGAATGCACTTAATTCGAATGCACTAAAACCGACGCTAACCCGCAGTTATCCAATATTCTCCGATAATCGGTTGTTTAATGGGTCCATCAGGTTTTACAGTAGCTACTTGAGTTGTTACGCGGTGCTATTTTACGCGGTGCTATTTTACGCGACTCGAAGCCCAGACGTCACCACAAATCGCGGGGCAGTTATGCAGCAAAAGCCGACAGATCTATCCATGGACGCCTATTGGATGCCGTTTACCGCTAACCGCGATTTTAAGAAATCGCCGCGGTTGATCGCCTCCGCCCAAGGCCATCACTACTTTGCCAACGACGGGCGCAAGCTCTACGACGGATTTTCTGGTCTGTGGACGTCGGGTGTTGGACACTGCCACCCAAAAATCGTCGCTGCGGTTCAGCATCAGGTCGCCGAAATGGATTTTTGCATGGGTTTTCAACTCGGTCACAACAGTGCCTTCGAGCTGGCGAACCAACTGACGCAACTTGCGCCAGAGGGGCTCGACCACTGTTTTTTTACCAATTCGGGTTCCGAGTCGGTGGACACCGCGCTGAAGATAGCGCTCGGCTATCACCGCGTCCGTGGCGATGCCGAGCGGGTGCGCTTAATCGGCCGCCAACGTGGCTATCACGGGGTTAATTTTGGTGGTATTTCGGTTGGCGGTATCGGTGCAAATCGCAAGATGTTCGGCGCCAATTTAATCAATGCTGTCGATCATCTATCGCACACCCACAATTTGCAATATGCGGCTTTTAGTCACGGCCAACCGACGTGGGGGGCGCACTTGGCCGAGGAGCTAGAGGCGCTGGTGTCGCTTCACGATGCCAGCACTATCGCGGCCGTGATCGTCGAACCGGTGGCTGGGTCGACCGGTATTTTGCCGCCGCCCGTGGGCTATTTGGAACGCCTGCGTGAGATCTGTACGCGGCACGGTATTTTGTTGATTTTTGACGAAGTGATCACCGGTTTTGGTCGCATTGGTGCGCCGTTTGCTGCGCAGCGCTTTGGCGTTCGGCCGGATATTATAACCGCCGCCAAGGGGCTGACCAACGGCGTTGTACCAATGGGTGCGGTATTGGTGAGCGATGACATTCAGCGTGCTTTTATGCAGGGCCCGGAGCAGGCGGTTGAACGGTTTCAGGGCTACACGTATTCGGGGCATCCGCTCGCCGCTGCGGCGGCTCTTGCGACTTTAGAGGTGTATCGCGAAGAGGACAGCTTTGCTCAGGCGCTGGCGCTAGAAACCTTGTTTGCCGGGGAGCTTCATCGATTTGACCATCATCCGATGATTATCGATGTGCGCAATTTTGGGCTGATGGGGGCCCTGGAGTTGGCGCCCAGAGAGGGCGCGCCGGGCGCGCGTGGTCTCGAAGTTCACAAACGGTGCTTTTGGGAGGAAAATTTAGTGCTGAGAAACAGCCTGGACATCATCCAGTTTTCACCGTTCTTAAATTCTCGGCCGACGGACATTCGCAGTATGTTTGCCGCGGTCTGGCGGGTCATCGATGCACTCACCTAAGAGCGCTAGTTGCGCGCCATTGCTAGTGGGTGCGAGTCACAGACCGGTTTAATCCCTTAGCGGGCGATTATTTGGTCTATAGTAAGGTTGCTCGCCACATGGCGACACACCAAAAAGGAGTTTGGTATGTCGATGGTGCCCCATGCCCCATTTAGTTTTATCTCTCGTGCGTATGCTACAGGCCCTGTCTGTTATGCGCTTTAGAGAAATTCGTCGGACGCTTTGCGCGTGTTGGGCGATCGCAATGCGTCGCATCGCCAGTGGTGTGGTCAGCGCGTCCGGCGATTCGCCCGTAAATTGCGCGCCCAGTGCGATGTCGCCGCAGATTGGCGCACGCAGCCCGCAGTTGGCGCAAATTAATATCGCCGTCAGCGACATCGACCGAGCGCTGAATTTTTATCGCGATGTCGTAGGCCTGACATGTCTGGGTAAAGCCGAACCAAGTCTCGCGTTCTTAGATGCCGGCGGTGTTCGCTTGATGCTCAGTACTTGTCGGGGCAAAAAGGCGCAGTCAAATAATTCTATCATCTATTTTAAGGTGTCGGACATCGAATCGATGCATCGCGTTATGGTTGGACGGGGCGCCCAAAGTGAACGCCCCCCGGGGTTTGCCGTGGACATGTCCGACCACCAATTATGGACCAGTTTTGTGCGCGATCCAGACGGCAATTTGGTGGGTTTATTGGAGGAGAAATGGTCTGCGTTATAGCGTGAAATCGATCGGAGCTAAGGATCGTAGATGCTCAGGCAAAAAATAACTCATGGCAAAAATTAAAAATTATCCGCGCATCGTGATGTGGTTGGCAATGTTGTCCTCGTGCATGGTGGTCAAACCGATCGAGCAACATGAGCACATCGCCCTGCTTGATGGTAGCCAAGTCAGAGGGATAAGCTTTGAACCCGGCAGCGCCCATAGCTATGAGGCGTTTGACAGTTATCAAGTATGGGCAGAAATGATTGCTCATAAACTAGACCTCAGCATGCCAGAGTTCGGCAACCTAATGGTCGAGAACTTAATCCCCCTGATTGTTGGTGGCCGGCTGTTTTACCGATTTAGTGATTCGCTTATGCCCCATTTGCCGGCGGGCTATGACGACAATTACCAACCGTCGGAGCCGCCATTTAGGGGGCGCGAGTTCTCTGCGGGATTCGGCGTCATCACCGATGTCAGGAGTCACGCAAAATTACTCGCCGCGATGATGGAGTGGCGGGGGTTATCGACGCAAAATCAATACAATTTACGGCTACCTCAAACCCAGGTAGCCCTCACCCATAACAGCTAGCCACGGGAAACTATATTTAATATGCAAATAATAAACAATCCACAGATGCCGCCAAGTAATGGACATTATTCGCAATGTATCGCCCATGGCGGGATTCTCTATTTGTCGGGACAGTTGCCGATCGATCCGCTCACTAAACAAATACCAGAAACCACTGAGGCGCAAACGGACCTGGTATTTAAAAATGTTGAAACCATATTGCTGGCGGCCAACAGCGACAAAAATAAAGTCTTGCAAGTGCGGCTGTATATTCCCAGCGTCGAGCTTTGGGACGCTGTGAACGAACGGTACAGCGTATTTTTTGCGCAGCATAAACCGGCTCGATGCATTGTACCTACCCGCGAACTGCATTTTGGCTGTTTGATCGAGGTGGAAGTCAAGGCGATACAGGGTGATTGAAATACCTAGCAAAGAAGAGGTTCTCGCCGCGCATCAGCGGATTAAATCGCTCGTTCATCATACGCCGGTGCTGAGTTCGAGGCTAATCAACGACATCGTTGGTGCGCAGGTGGTTTTTAAATGTGAAAACTTTCAAAAAATGGGCGCTTTCAAAATGCGTGGGGCAACCAATGCCATACTGCAATTATCCAGTGCGCAAAAAGACAATGGCGTGGTGACCCACTCCTCGGGTAATTTTGCCCAGGCACTGGCGCTGGCCGCCTACAATTTAGGGGTCAAGTCGTTTATCGTCATGCCAACCACGGCCCCCCAAGTCAAAAAAGACGCAGTGGTAGGGTATGGCGGTGAAATTATTGAGTGCCAACCTACGCTTAAAGCGCGCGAGCATGCCGCGAAAATCGTTGGTCAACGGCACCAGGCGACATTTATCCACCCGTCGAATGATATGAACGTTATTCTTGGTCAGGGCACCGCTTGCGTCGAGTTGTTGGCAGAGCACCCCGATTTAGAGGTTATTTTCACGCCGGTTGGCGGTGGCGGTTTAATCGCCGGCACCGCGCTGTCAGCCCATCATCTTGCACCTGAGTGCCGAGTTTTTGGTGGCGAACCCTTCGCCGTAGATGACGCCTACCGGTCACTGAAGAGCGGTGTTATTGAATCCAATACCTCGACAAACACCTTGGCTGATGGCTTAAAAACTGAGTTGGGTGATCAAAATTTTCCGGTGATTCAAAAATATGTTGAAAAGATTATTCGCGTCCAGGAAAGCGAAATCATCGATGCCATGCGCTTGATCTGGGAGCGTTTAAAAATAGTCGCCGAACCTTCGGCGGCGGTTGCTCTAGCAGCTTTAGTCAAACACAAGGCGGCGTTTCAGAAGCGACGTATCGGTATCATTATTTCTGGCGGCAACGTTGATTTAGACCGCTTGCCGTTCACCAGTTAACGGCGATGGCGCAACATTATGCCGCTGCTCGGTTTTATTGGTCATCAGTTAACCGAGTAAAACACGGATGTTATGGATCAGCTTGAGGGAAGGTTGCACTATGATTAAATTATTACTCGCCATGGCGCTGGTGTCGATATTGGGTGCCAATGCCGCCGCGCAGGAACACATTCAAATCCTCGCCACCGGCGGCACCATCGCCGGAAAGAGCTTGCCATCGAGCGGCTATACATCGGGTGCTCTGCCGATTGATACCTTGATCGCTGCAATTCCCGAAATTGAGGGTTACGCGAAAATATCTTGGCAACAGGTGGCCAGCATTGGCAGTCAAGATATGAATATCAGCGTCTGGAAGAACCTCTATCGTGCGATTGATAAAGCCAAAAAAGATGAAAAAATAACCGCCATTGTGGTCACCCACGGTACCGACACCTTGGTCGATTCCGCGTTTCTTTTCGATTTATTATTTCCCTCGGGGAAACCATTGATTTTTGTTGGCGCAATGCGCCCAGCAGACCACCGCAGCGCCGATGGCCCGCAAAACTTACTCGATGCCGTTGCGGTTGCCGCATCCGCCGAAGCGAGCCACCGCGGCGCACTGATCGTTGTGGATTCTAACATTCTCGAGGCCCGCAATGCCTTTAAACAACATACCGAGTCATTGGGCACGTTCAAGCCAACGAACGGCGGCTTTGCTGGAGAATTGGTCAAAAACGAGGTCGTGTTTTTTCACCCACCGGTAAGAGGCAATGATGCCGAGAGCCTCTTTGGCATAGCCGATATCGACCGCATTGCGGATGTCTCTGTTATGGCGGTGTATCCCGCTTTGTCGTCGCAGCACTACAAAGATGCGCTCGCTTTGGTGGGTAAGGGGCTGGTGATAGCGGGCGTCGGCAACGGCAACTTCCCGTCGTCTATGCATGGCTATCTGACGCAGTATGTCGATGCTGGGGGAATCGTGGTGCGCGCATCGCAGGTACCCATGGGCCATGTCTCGCGAAATATTGAGGTTGACGATGATCGCCTTGGCAGTGTGGCGTCGCTCGGGCTCTCGCCCCCAAAGGCGCGCATTTTATTGGCCTTATTATTAAATAAAAATATGCCCCCTAGGCAACTACAAAATGCGTTTAGTTGTCAGATACCGACCGCCACAAAAACCTGTGGTGAGGCACAGCGAGCAACTAAATAGCGGCTCATTTTTAAGCCGGCATAGTATTGATAATGCCGCTTAATATCGCGCGGATGCACGACAGAGTTGGTCCGTTGCCGCGATCGATCGTCGCCATTTTGCGGGATGATTTTTTTACCGCCATGGCGAGCTAAAATAATTGCCTGCGACCCTCTCGCATGCGCGGCACCCTGCCCGCGCTGTCAACCCGATGTCGGTTGGCGTTGCCGAGTTTAGCATCAGCGCCGCGGGACTGATTTAACGCCGTTCGTTCGACGGCGAGCGAATAAAAGGCACTGTTTTTCTGCAAGGCAGTCATTGACCAATTGCAATCACCCATTGGGCTATGATGGTTTTTGTGGGCTTATGTTGCGAGGTTTTTTGGTTGCCGATAGGGCTAATCTACCCAGCACATCGCAGCGCAGTGTTGAGGGGATCGCACTTTGCGCAAAGCGGCGATTCAGTGCATAGCAACAAAGGGTTCAATTACAGGGCCTTGATTTTTTCATTTTTATAACTATATCTGACACCATACCTATAACCATATAACTACATAACTATATAACTGAGGAAAAATCCTATGGGCAGTGACATGACCAAAGAAATACGTTCAACCGTGACCGGCGATGGCAGCATTCAACTCTCCATCGCTCGGGTTGAAAAACCTGTACCAAAAGAGGGTGAGGTATTGATCAGGGTTGAAGCCGCGCCGATCAATCCATCTGATCTGGGGTTGTTGATCAGCTTTGCGGCGGATTTGGATACCCTTGAGGTCACAGGTTCCGGCGACGAAACCGTCGCCAGCATGAAAATTCACGAGCAGTTTATGCGCACTATGACGGCCAGAGTGGGGCAGTCAATGCCGGCGGGCAACGAGGGCAGTGGCGTGGTCGAGGCCGCAGGCGAAGGCGCAACGGAATTAGTCGGTAACACCATCGGTGTTGCCGGTGGCGGTATGTACGCGGGTTACCGATGTCTTCCGGCGAAAAATTGCCTGGTTATGGAGGCCGGAACCACGCCTGCGCAAGCCGCGTCCTCGTTCGTCAACCCACTGACGGCGCTGGGCTTTGTCGAGACCATGAAGCTTGAGAATCACAGCGCTCTGGTGCACACCGCCGCGGCCTCTAATCTCGGTCAAATGCTGGTCAAAATTTGTCGCGATGGCGGCGTTCCTCTGGTCAATATCGTGCGCAAATCTGAGCAGGTCGACTTGCTCAAGAATTTGGGTGCCGAGTACGTTTGCAATACCAGCGATGAGAATTTTATGCCGAGTTTGATCGAGGCTCTGGTAGCCACTGGCGCCACCTTGGGTTTTGATGCGACGGGTGGCGGTAATGGTGGTAAGTTGGTCGGGCAGATCTTGTCTGGTATGGAGGTGGCGGCCAACAAAGCCGCGGGCGAATACAGCCGCTATGGTTCAGACACCCACAAGCAGGTCTATATATATGGTGGCCTAGATCCCACGCCGACGGTACTCAATCGCGCCTATGGAATGCAGTGGGGACTCGGGGGTTGGTTACTCACGCCGATGATTGGGCGTTTTGGTATGCAAACATTCCAACAGATGCGCGCGCGGGTGGCGAGCGAAATTCACACCACCTTTGCCAGCCACTACAGTCGACATATTTCCTTTCAGGAGATGCTGCAGCCAGAAATTATCAGGGCTTATGCGCGGCAGGCGACCGGCGAAAAATTCTTGGTTGAACCACACAAAGACTAGCGAAACATCCGCAAGGTCAATCGCAAGCTAGCCGATTCTGGGCTCTGGTAAGAGCTGCGAGCGCTTGACCTGACCAAAGGCGAAGTGGGTTTCTATTTCGGCGATGCCGATAACCCGCGTCAGTTTACTGCGTACAAAGGCCTCGTAATCTTTTAGCGAGGTGGCATACACCTGCAGTAAATAGTCTTGGCGACCGGACATCAAATAACAGGCAGTTACCTGGTCCAATTGCAAAATCGCTGCTTCGAAGGTGGCGATTTCGTGCTCCGCCTGTTTTGCCAACCGCACGGTCACAAAGGCCATCACTGGCAGACCGTAGGGTTCTGGATCGATGATGGCGCTATAGCCTTTCACCACGCCTGCCTGCTCCAATAGCTTGACCCGTCGTGAACAAGGTGTCGGCGATAGACTGACGCGCTCACTCAATTCTTGGTTGGTAATGCGCGCGTTGCGTTGCAGTTCGCGTAGGATTTTAACATCTAGATTATCCATGGTTAAATTTAGTGATTTCCTCTAATTTTGGGCTTTATTGTAGCAGAATTTGGATAATATGACTGTTTAATAGGTGCTAAGGTTATCTAAAATAATTTTGGAAGATTTCCTTATGGCGATTGAAGAGCGACGACAACTGAGCCCGCTGCGCAATACCACCGATGTCGATAGTGCACAGCATTTGGCGATTGAACAGGCGCACCACTTTGGTATCGATCCCGACAGCGACTTTGGCGTAGCCATGGTAGAACTCGCCAGTCGGCTTTACGAGGCTAATCAGGCGACCCATGATCTGTGGAAAATAACCATCGATGGCCTCGCCACTATCGATCGGCAAGACCGCATTGCGTGGTTTAACGCCAAGCGATTCATTAGTTTCCAGTTGGCCAAAATCCTCGATACGCTACAAAACCCATTGCGTGCATCCTATCAATCGATCACCACCGATCAACCGGGATTCGCGACTAAGGGTGCCTATCCGTTGTTTGATAATGTTGCCGCGATTTTTTCTGCAACGCCGGTGATTACTCGGACAGCCACCTATTTATTTGCCTGCACCGAATGGGTAGAAGACGCTTTTTGTGGCCGCGAACCACTGCACGATATTTATTCACGATTGATGAATCCGACCTCGGTGAGTCTTGCCAACCACATCGTCGATATCGAGTGCGGCGCCGAGGCCAACAGATACATGGCGTGGAATTTTAACTCGGGTATGGCAGCCATTGACGGCATCATGAGTCATTTGGTGAATCGCGATGATATTGTTTTGGCATCGCGCAACATCTACGGAGGATCCTATCAATTGTTGCACGATTGGTACGCCAAGGAATCCAAGTTGGGTATCGCATTGAGTTGGTTCGATGGTTACGACGGTTCGGCGTTCGCTGTTGCGTTAGATGAACTGATGGTAACCCATGCCGACAGACTGGCAGAGGGCCGCAACGTTTTTATTTACCTCGAGAGCCCTTGTAACCCCCATGGCTATGTTCTCGATGTCCCGGGTATCAGTCGAATTGCCCATGAAAAAGGCTTCCGGGTGATCGTCGACTCGACCGTGGGTACGCCATTTTTGCATCCGTTGCTAAAAGTCAGTGATGGGATGCAGCGCCCGGATTTTGTGGTGCATTCCTACACCAAGGAATTGACCGGCACCGGCACCACCACCGCCGGTGTGGTGATTGGTCGCAATGAAGATATGTTTATACCCAAGCACACCAGTACCGACGTGACATGGCCGGATGGCAGTCCACGCACCGTCAACTGGGATGAGAGTTTATTTTGGAACGTGTATTACATTAAGGGCGGCTTTTTGGATGCGGACAAGGCGTTTGAGGTATTGAACGGTATCAAGACCTACGAGATGCGCATACTGCAAAAGACCATTAATACCATTTTGCTGGCTCGGGTATTGGCGGCCCATCCAGATATCAATGTGTCCTGCCCAGTGCTTACCGAAAATACCAATCACGCGCTCCTGGCAGAGCATATGTACCTCGGACTACCCGCGCCATTGTTTACCCTCGACATGGAGGGTCGCGATGGCCGACCGCCGGTTAATCCAGCGTTCTTTAAGCGCTTTTTGGATGCATTGGAACCCGCAGTGGGGATGCAGGTGAGTCTCGGTCAGACCAATTCGCTGGCTCTGTGCCCGGCGATGACGACCCATTCGGAGTTGTCCGAGAGCGCCCTTGCCGAGGCGGGGATTGCCGCGACTACGTTGCGTATCTCGGTGGGTCTGGAGGATCCACGACTGTTCTTGGCGCACTTTATTGGCGCGGCGCGGTTAGCGCTTGAACCCGAGCATCGCGGATTTTGCGCTCTGTTTTTGCCCGCCACGCAGATCGATACGCTGTATGCGGCGATTCATCGCGATGTCAGTCAGCGACATATCGATGCCTCCCCCGGGATTGCCGAGTTAATGGCTTAGGGTGTTCAGTTGGCGCTTAAGCCGATATTTTTTGAGGTGCCGAGCGCAATTACCAAGCAGATGTTTAAACCCGAAAATAGCCGGGAATCAAGGTCAGCTGCGGGGTGTATTTAGCCTTGGCATTTGGTATCTGAGTACCTATTGACGGGCTATGGCGCTGTCTATTGCAAAGCGCATTTTGTTCCAAAGTGCGCTGATTGCGTGAGTTGTGATTTTTTCGGGGGCAATCGCGCTGCGATAATGGCTAAAACTATTGACTGCAGTTTCGGCGCGCTGAGTGCAGAATTTGAATATTTGACCAGCGGCCAATACTATAGCATCGACGTTTTATGTGAACTTAAGGACAGGCCATGGCCAGATTACCGCTGATTGACCCCGATGCTATCAACGATCCAGAGATTGAAGGGATTTTTGCTTGGGTGACCGAAATGGAGGGCAAAGTGCCCAATCATTTCGCCGTAGAACTCAACGATCCGGCGTTGATGAAACACAAACTCGGCTTTACCAAAGCGCTGTGGGATAGCTGCGAACTGAGTATGAGCGAAATCCAGCACGTCGGTATTATTGTTTCCAAGGGCAATGGTTGCGCCTATTGTACTGGCGCCTTTTGCACCATACTGGCGGACGGTCTGGGCGCTGGTGCGGCCTATGCCAAGGCGTTGGTGGCGCAGGGCGCGATAGCCGCTAGCGATCAGCGGACGCAGACGCTGATGCAGTTCGCGGACAAGGTCAATGTGACGCCGGAAGCGATCACCGATGCCGATGTTGAGGGCCTTAAAAGTATCGGTTTGAGCAATAAGGGTGTCATTCAGATTATTCATTTGGTAAGCGATTTCGCTTCCTATAACCGCTTAAACTTAGCGCTAGATACAGATTACGACTACGCCTCATTCGGCCCCCTTTAGCGGTCATATAGGGGAGTCATGCAATGCCAACAGAGCTTGCCCCGCGCCAATGGATGGCCGGGTTACAGGCGCTAAAACGCCACAGGGAGTCCAATAATGTACTGCATCAAAGCCGAAATTCCGCAACAACTTTGCGCCGTGGATGATGAATTAAAAGCCATTTATCACAGTAGCGATAGCGTTTGTATCTGGGTGCTGGCCACCCGCGAAGCGCGCAATCGCTTTGTTGAGGAGACCGCGGGAATGGTCAAAAGTCAGCGCGAACAGCACTATGCTGATTTTTTTAGTAACGCGGATTGATGTGCGGCAACAGCCGTGGCAGAGGGTAAAAAATGGCGGTTGAAGCTAGCAACACTGCGATGGTAGTCGGCTCCACCGGTTTGGTAGGACGCCATGTAGTCGAACAATTGACCGCGCAGCATTTGCCAGTGATTGCGCTGACCCGGCGTCGGGTGGCCGATTTCCCCGATGGCGTCGAGCAATTGCTGGTCGATTTTGACGCCTTAATGGGTGGTGCTGAGATACCTGCATGCCAACATCTGTACGTTTGTCTGGGTACGACTATCAGACGCGCCGGCAGTCGCGCTGCGTTTCGAAAGGTCGATCTCGATTATACGGTGGCGGTGGCAGAGCGAGCGAGGGCGTCGGGAGCGACTATGCTGACCTTGGTGTCATCTGTGGGCGCCAATGCGGGATCGGCTAATTTTTATCTTCGCACCAAGGGCGAGGTTGAAGACGCGCTGTTGGGACTGGGCTTTGCCGCGGTCAATATTTTTCGCCCCGGCCTTTTGACTGGCGCGCGCGAGCAACGGCGGATGCTAGAGGGCATCGCGCAGCACCTGGCTAAAGTCGTCGAGCCCACTTTTGTCGGTGGTTTGAGCCGCTACAGGAGTGTCGCGGCGGATAAGCTCGCGGCTGCCATGGTCGAACCCGAACACCATTTGCAGGGCACGCGCTATTGGCATTTCGCAGATTTACCCGGCTAAGCTTATCTGAATCATCGTTAAAAACCGCAGGTTTTTCGATCGAAGGTCTGTTTTGCGTAGGTTGACAGCTCAAATATCAAAGACTAGGCTCTCGCCGATGAATTTCCTGATCAGACTGATGTGTTTGGCCTGTCTGCTAGCGATGGTCAATTTGTCGCTGCATGCGACTGTGCATATTGATCACGCGCTGGGCGATTCAGCAGCGCTTGTCGACTGTCAGTGCTGTCAGACATACGATTCACTCGCCGATCATGGCGCGTTGAACTTCAAACCGTTGGCGACTGCCCGCGTGCCCTACCCAGACTTTGCGGTCAACAATCTAGCCCGTCACCGTCACCATCTATTTTACGCGCGAGCCCCCCCTGTCTAATCGATCGTCTAGTCATTCGCTACTTTACCGTCTAGTTAGCAAATTTAAGGGTTCGTTTAAATGAATGTTTCGTTTTTGTCGCCTATGTTCGCATGGGTGTTTGCGTGTTTCAGTTTGCCGGTGCTAGCCAACTCCCCCGGGTCGGTGCCAATCAATGGCGCTACAACTTCAGGTGCGTCCTCGCGTGCCGATTCGATCGAGGAAGTTATCGTGACCTCTGCCTATGTGCATCAAACAGTCGGCGCCAACGAAAGGCCACTGCACGTGGTGAGCGCAGATGATGTCACAAATGCTGCGACCCAAAGTCTCGGTGAATCGCTGGACTCACTGCTGGGCGTGGCGTCCACCGATTATGGTTCGGCGGTTGGCCAACCGGTGATCAGGGGCATGTCGGGCGACCGCGTCAAGGTACTGAATAATGGCATGGCGGTAAGAGACGTCTCTGGACTTGGGGGCGATCATATCAATGATATCGATATGAATAACGTGCAACAAATTGAGGTGGTTCGGGGCCCTTCTTCGCTGCTGCACGCGAACGGGTCGATCGGTGGCATTATCAATGTGGTCGATAAAACAATCGCCAGAGAGGACTTTACAACGCCGACGTTTAGACTGGGCTTAGAGCGTCAATCGGTCAACGATGGCGACGCCCACCAGCTGTCTTATGAGAATACTGTCGGCGGCTTAAATGTCAGCTTTGCCTTCAAGGACTCGCAGTTCGACGATTTCGACGTTCCAATCGGAGCGCTGCTTGATTACGAGGAGGAGCCCGACGCAGACCCGCATCATGACGACGAGGGCCATCAAGATGAAGGCCATGA
>Ga0115008_10001384_pt1 | contig 19517 bp, 17 predicted proteins | sample FraStrMetagenome_FD_87164 | JGI IMG/M metagenome (GOLD analysis project Ga0115008, IMG submission 87164) | Marine eukaryotic phytoplankton communities from Arctic Ocean - Fram Strait ARC3M Metagenome | ecosystem: Environmental > Aquatic > Marine > Oceanic | place: Fram Strait | collected...
AACATTGTCTAACGGACAAGTCATCACGAAAAAAGCGGTGAAGCGATTTTAATTTTCCGAAGAAAAAAAACAAACAAAAAGGGTTTCAGTTATAAGACTGAAACCCTTTTTTAGTTCTACTATTTTAAGTTTATAAACTATAACGTACAGCCAAAATTAAATTTCGACCTGGCGCTGCAATACCAGACGAATAGGTTTGATAACGCTGATCTGTAATATTCTCTAATGAAGCTGTAAGACTTAAATCCTTAGAGAAACTATATTGGGTTCTTAAATTGAACGTATACCATGAAGGCGAATAAGGATTCCCATCGGCATCTAAGGCATATATAAAATCTTTAGTTTGCTCTGATGGTGCTAATTGATTAAACGACAATTCACTGTTATACTCAGCAAAAGCATCTATTAAAAACTTACCACTTTTCCAAGAAACATGTGTGTTTCCAAAATTTGGTGCTATATGTCTAACTGGCACCTCAACGCCATCATCTTCTTCTGTACCTCCAATAATATTGTATTGTGATGTGAGTTTTAATTGTTTAGAAATATTTAATTTCATACCTATTTCAAAACCATAGATCCACTCTTTTGATGCATTTTGAATAGCTTGTACATTACTCAACTCTCCATCATATTCTATTTGAGATTCTCCATTTAACGTGTAATCCCTTCTAATTAGAGCGTCATCCAAAAAGGTATAGTAAGCTGCCATATCAAAAACAAGTGTACCGTCAAAATTAAGTCTTAGTCCCAATTCTCCTCCATAGGCATACTCAGGTTTTAAATCTTGATTTGGTACGACTACAGATCCTGGTTCAGAGTCAAAAACCTTACCTATGTCATCAATATTTGGTGCTCTAAATGCTGTAGATGCATTTAATTTCCATTGGATCATCTCACTAGGAATCCAGCTAATACCAGCAGTTCCTGTTAAAGCTCCTGTGTTAAGTTTTGTGGTATCAAATGGTAAATTAAGAAAGGTGTTATTCTCTCTGAAATCTGCATTTGCAGTAACCTGATTATATCTTAGTCCAGATTGAAATACAAATTTAGTGTTGGGTTTGTATTTAAAACTAGCATAAGCAGCTACAGATTGCCAATTAGAACCATTTGGATATCTAGACACTGTTGGACTAGTAACATTTGTAACGATATCTAGTTCCTCACCTGTGGAGTTAACATTGTTATATACATATTCTAAACCATAAAACAGTTTACTTTTTTCACTTAAACTTTTTTCTAAATCTATATTAAGTGAATAGGCGTCTACTGCCTCTTCTCTTATGTTTCTTGTAGTTGATTGAAAATCTCGATCAAATCTACCTTCTTGGAAATTTTGATAGGCAGCTGTTGCTTGAATTTTATCATATAGATTTGAACTACTGCTTAGTTTTGTGACTTGAAAATTACCCATAAACCAACTTTGTGGCCCATAATCCCACTCTGCAGATCTTAAATTTCCATCTCTATATCTTAATAATCTATCGTACCTAGGATAACTAGATGTTGTTGTATAATAGACTCCTAAATCAAAACTCAAATCTTCCTTGGGTTCATATCTTACTTTTTGTAATACATTTATTTGATCGTAACCTGTAGGTGTTTGAACAAGTGGATTTTCATTTTGAACAATGACATCTACTCCATTAATAGTTTCGACATATTCTGGTCTTAAATAATCATCAGGACCATTACTACCCATTCTAAGGTCATCAAAGTCTGTATAACTAACACTCGTTAGAAAGGCCCATTTTTTTAAGCCAAAATTTAAATCTAAATGCCCTGTTTTTTCATGGTTTGCAGACGCATATCTAACCGCTGTATTAGCTTTAAAAAACAGGGAGTCTTTATAGGACAATTGTGGTTTCTTAGTATAAAAACTCATGACTCCACCAATAGCATCACTACCATAAACTACTGATCCTGCACCTAATGTTATTTCTGTATTTTGAATTGTAAAGGGATCAATAGAGATCACGTTTTGTAGATTACCTCCTCTAAATGTGGCGTTATTCATTCTTACTCCATCGACCGTTATTAATAAACGATTTGTAGAGAAACCTCTAATCATAGGACTTCCACCTCCCAATTGACTTTTTTGAATATACACATTACCTGTACTTTCTAAAAGGTCTGCACTAGTTTGAGGGTTTTCAAAAGCAATATCTTTTGCGCTTATATTTACAATTGTTTGTGGAATATCGCGTTTACTCTGTTCAAATTTAGAAGCAGAGATAACAATTTGATTTAAGTCTTCAATTTTTGGGATTAAATAAACCGTGAAATCAACACCAGATTTGGTGATTTTTATAGCTCTTTTCTCATATAGTAAATTTTGAAAATAGATCGTTTCATTGACCTCAAATTGAGCTAATGATGCTTTCCCGTCTAGATTAGTAATTACAGATTTATCTTTTTTAAAGTTGAAAATTGTAACACCTACTATAGGCTCTTTTGTGCCCTCTTCTAAAACAGTTACAGTTTGAGAATGCCCTATTACGAAAGAAAAAATAAATAAAACTAAAAGTCTTAAATTCATGAACTCTAATTAAATATCTGATTGAAAATTTTTAATGATTTTGGCTGTCTAAAACTGCCCAAATGTAATTCAAAATATAACAATAGCATCGTAAGAAATGATTGTCTTTGTCTTGAACTTAATTTCATATCATCCAATGCATCAAAATTTGTGCCTAACAACTGTTTTAGGATTATTAAATTTTCACCAGAAACACTATAAACGTCTTCTTTTTTAGATTCGAAGAGACCATTGTTTAAGTTAAAATATAATTGGTTTGTATCTGAAATATCAGGATAAAAACCCAGGTGTTTTGTAAGGTTAAGAAGAAACAGTAAATGAAAATTTGAAAAATTATCTGTGGTATCTAACCATCTAAATGTTGTCTCCAAATAATGATAGAGTGGCTGATTTTCTTCTTCTTCTCTTAATACTGAAGACAGAACTTCTGAAAGAAACATGACAATAGAACTCTTAAATAAATTAGTATGTAGTGTGGTATAATTATAATCTAGTCGAACATCCTTTATATACTGTAAAGATTGAGTCTGCCTATAATTTTCTTCCACCTGAAGTTGTGATAGTAATTGGTAGTAAGCCACTTTAGAACTTCCTTTTTGACGCTTTAAAACACCTTTCAATAAGTAGCTAACAACTCCTCGATGAAGTGTAAAGCACTTTACAATAAGATCATTGTCTCTATATTTAATCTTAGAGAGCACAATAACTTTGGATGTATTGAGCATAATAGAAGTTGGCTATCTTACAATCAGTAATTTTAAAACTTTCGTTTCAAATGAATCTAAATCTGATATTAAGAACAAATATACTCCAGAAGCAACGACATTTCCTCTTAAATTTTTACCATTCCAAATTCCTGTACCACCATCAATTGCGAAATTATAATTTTGTCCCGAAGATCTTTGGTTAACTCTAGACTGAGCTTCGGCTACAAGATTGCCTTCAATGTCTGTAATTTTTACATTGACGTTTTCGGTGAGGCCAGAAACTTTCACTCCGTTATTGATATTATTTAAATCATCAAACCCTAATATATCATATTCTGGTCGTACTGGATTAGGATATATATATGCTTCTTCTAGTGTTTCTTTAGGCTTAGTACCGCCTGAAGAAAAAGATACTAAACCTCTAGTTGTAGCGATATAGACTCGTCCTGTTTGAGGATCTATAGATATATCTGTGACAGAATTAGATGGTAATGGAGAATTATCTGTAGTAAATTGAAATATGGTTTGTTGACCATCTGGTGAAAAATAAAATATTCCAGAATCTAAAGTCCCTACCCATTTGTTATCAGAACCGTCTACTTTAATATCAGTAATAAACTGATTAGAGAGTAACTCTGTTGGTATTCCATCTTCTAAAATGACTATTTCATTAACACTAGGATTCGGGTCATCAATAAAGTTAGAGGTGTTAAATAGCACTCTTAATCCTTTATTTGTGCCAATCCAAAGTTGATTTCTACTATCTAGAGCTATTGCTCGAGCAACAGTGCTTGGCATATTCTGTTCTTCTGACGCAACATTATTCATTTGTTGTGTATCCGTATTATAGGCTATTACGCCATTATTGTATGAGCTAACCCATTTGATACCAGCATTGCCAATTTCTAAATCACCAAAACCATTTTCATCATTTAAAGCGTTCGGCAGTACTTCAGAAAAACTATAGCCTTGCCATTGATTTGTTCCAGGATCGTAAGATTTTAATGCACGATCAACTTTTGAAGTGATAGTCCACATTAATCCATTTCTGTCAAATTTAGACGCAGACTGACGAATACTAATAAAGTTCGGTGCTGGCGGAAAAATCAAAGATTCTAAACCGCTATTGTCTTGATTGTAAAGTATTGTCGCCTCATCATTATTCATTTCTAAAATCCCATTTTGAAATGAACTTATAAACACTTGATCTGGATTAAACGGATTAATAGCAACATCAACTAAGTTTTTTGCATCAAGCAAACTATCAAAAGGTATGTTTTTCCATTCAGAATCTCTCAAAATACTTATTCCAAAAGAACGTTGTGGTGCAGGATTAAATGACACTGAATAATCACCATAGGTTACCCACAATTCTTCATTCCTAGCATTAATTTTAAAGGCTGTGTTTCTTGAAGGTCCTTCGGGCAATATGATGTCATACTCATCGGGTGTTTCTAGTATAGTTTTTAAGACTCCAATACTATTAGTTCCAATGTATATTTCGTCTTCATTTATAGTCGCTGAGATGAAATTTGTATCAAAGTTTTCATTAGTTGAAGTTGTTTGAAGTAAGTTGAAATTTTCATCATATACGAACACATCTTCTTTAAGCGTAACAATAAGTTTTGAATTAACAGACTTCACATCTCTTGGCAAAAGAGCGTAGGTAAACAATGAATTTAGATTGTCATTTACAACTTCATGTAACACTCTATTTAATGTAACCGCGTATAATTTACTACCTGTGGTTTGAATAGCAGTAAAAGTACCATTAGCCACTGAAGTCCACTGCTGAAAGTCAATTAAATTAGGGTTAGTAAGGTCTGCTTTTTTTAATCCATTTGAATTTGTACCAGCATAAATAAAATTATTAAAAACTGCTGTTTGATTTATTGATATTTGACTACCTCCATTTCCAATAAAATAAGTATCTCCAAATTGCAGTTGGCTTAAATCATAAACTGAAATACCAAAATCTGTAGAAATATATAAAAGACCATTACTTTCATTAAAATGATTTATTTTTTTAAGAACTGGAGAAATACTCTCTTTTTCAAGGATATCTACGATAGATAAAATTTCAGTATCATCAAAAACAATTTCTATTAAGCCCGTTTCATAACCCACTAATAATACATTAAAGTCCTCACTGTATGAAATTGTAGTAATAGTTTCACCTGAAAGTCCTTCAATAGTAGTAATCTTATTTATTTCATTTGTTAGAACGTCATAACTAAAAATAGCATTCTCTGAAGCTGCAAAAATTTTATCATTACCGCTAGTAACGTCATTAATTTTTAAATATGAAAAATAGCCTTCCCAAAGTGAAGAAAATTCTTGAGAAACACCTTTAAATGATACTAAAGCTAAAAGTATAAATACTATTCTTCTAAACATGTTGCTATTTTTTTTTCAAATATATTTATATCTAACGACTTTTTAACCAATATCATATAGTCATACACATAAAAAAGCCTTTAAATTAAATTTAAAGGCTTTTTTATATAAAACATAGTGACTATTAAACGACACCTTGAGCGAGCATTGCGTCTGCTATTTTAACAAAACCAGCAACATTAGCTCCTTTAACATAATCTATATATCCATCTGCTCTTGTACCATATTCAACACAAGAAGCGTGAATATCATCCATAATTCTATGAAGTTTTTCATCAACTTCTTCTCTTGTCCAACTTAATCTTAATGAGTTTTGACTCATTTCTAATCCTGAAGTAGCAACACCTCCAGCGTTTGAAGCTTTTCCTGGAGAAAACATCACTTTAGCGCTTTGCAACGCTTCAATAGCTTCTGGTGTAGTTGGCATATTAGCTCCCTCAGCAACAGCTATTACATTATTATTAATCAACTGTTTGGCTTCATCACCATTCAATTCATTTTGAGTTGCACAAGGTAATGCGATATCACAATTTACAGACCAAGGTCTTTCACCTTCATGGAAGGTCGCAGAGCTATATTTGTCGAGATATTCACTAATTCGACCTCTTTTAACATTCTTGATTTCCATGATATGAGCTAACTTATCTGCATCAATTCCATCTGCATCATGAATATATCCAGAAGAGTCAGACATCGTAAGCACTTTGCCTCCTAACTCAGTCACTTTTTCACAAGCATACTGTGCCACATTTCCAGAACCCGAAATAATAACAGTCTTTCCTTTTATAGAATCTCCTTTGGTAGAAAGCATGTTGTTTGCAAAATAAACACATCCATAACCAGTAGCTTCTGGTCTAATTAATGAGCCACCATAGGAGATACCTTTACCAGTGAAAACACCTGTAAATTCATTTTGTAATTTTTTATATTGACCAAACATAAATCCAATCTCACGTCCACCCACTCCAATATCTCCAGCAGGTACGTCAGTATTAGGCCCTATATGTCTGGATAATTCTGACATAAATGACTGGCAAAAATGCATAACTTCATTATCACTCTTCCCTTTTGGATTAAAATCAGATCCTCCTTTACCACCACCCATTGGCAATGTTGTTAATGAGTTTTTAAAGACTTGTTCAAACCCTAAAAATTTAAGAATACTTAAATTTACAGATGGATGAAAGCGCAACCCTCCTTTATAAGGTCCAATAGCAGAATTAAATTCAACTCTAAAACCTCTATTCACTTGGGTATTTCCTTGATCATCAACCCAAGGGACTCTAAAAATTATTGTACGTTCTGGCTCAACCATACGTTCCAAAAGCATTTTGCCTTGGTATTTAGGATTGTCCTCAATAAAAGGGATTACTGTTTCAGCAACCTCGTGTACAGCTTGTAAAAATTCAGTTTCGTGACTATTTTTGTCTTTTACAAGTTTCAAAAAAGCTTCAATTTTATCTTTCATTTATTAAAGTATTATTAATCTATGTTGATTTTTGTTGCACAAAGATACATTATCTTTAAAATGTTCATACATTTATTTTTATATTCTCAGTGTGAAGTTAATTGAGTATCAATATAACAAACTGCCATTGTTCGGATAAATTTACATTTCATCTAATTATTTGGTAGTTAATCTATATTTTATATATTTGTTAACATATAAGTCCCTCAGCAACTTAATACCAATGACGCTTAATTTTAAACAATTAACCTTTTTATTCGTTTTTATACTAGGTATAAACGAGTGCTATTCACAACTAGGATTTTCTAATGAAATTGGTATTATAGTGGGACCTGTTGCGTTTCAATCAGATTTTGGAGAGCGCAGAGATTTTGAAACTAACTCTGGAAATACAGGAATTGGTATTGGTGTAATTCATTACATTAATTTTGCTTACCGAGCAGATTGTAATTGTTATTCTACAGACACTTATTTTAACGATCATTTTAAATTGCGTAATGAGATTTCTTGGAATAGAACTAAACTTAACCACTTTGGTCAATGGGTAGACGCATCTAAAACTAGTGACAATGCACAGCGTTTGAGAAGTCATTCTGGTATTGCTCAAAATTTTGACATTGGTACACAAATAGAATTCTTCCCAAAAAGTATTAGATCATTTCAAGCTTTTGGTTATTCATTTGCTCCTTTCATTAGTTTAGGAGTTCATTTTACAGCCTCTAGTCCTGAAGTTGAAACAAATTACAATGGATCAACTAACATTAATGATTCTAATAACTTTTTTCAAGGCTGGGTAAACGCTGCGAATCCTAATGTTAATGAAGATCCTTTTTTATTCAACGGACAACAAACTTCTTGGTCTGTAGTTGGAAGTATTGGGACTCGATACAAACTAACTGTACTTTCAGATTTAATGATAGATTTGAGATATCAGTACTACTTTAATGATACTGTTGATGGTTTAGATCACAATCTAGCATCTAACAAAGCCAATGATTGGTTAGTTTGGTTAAACTTTGGATATATCTATTATTTAGATTAATAACACACATCAATTATAAAAAAGACCAAACGTTTGTTTGGTCTTTTTTTATGCAATAGGCTCTTATGTATTATCCTATAGCTTGTTTTAAATCAGCAATTAAATCGTCTTCATCTTCAATACCAACACTCAATCTAATTAACGAATCTACAACACCTGTTTTTTCTCTTTCTTCTTTAGGTATACTAGCATGAGTCATACTCGCTGGATGACCAGCTAAAGACTCAACACCTCCTAAAGATTCTGCAAGTGTAAACACTTTAAGGTTTTCAACTATTTTAATAGCTTCTTCGTAATTATTTCCTTTAGTGGTGAAAGATACCATTCCTCCAAAATCGTTCATTTGCTCCTTAGCAATATGATGATTAGGATGACTTTCAAATCCTGGCCAATATACATTTTCAATTTTTGGATGATTAACTAAATACTCAGCAACCGCTTTACCATTTTCGCAATGACGTTGCATCCTAACATGCAATGTTTTTATACCTCTTAATGCCAAAAAACTATCTTGAGGACCACAAATTGCTCCGCTTGCATTTTGAATAAAATACAAACGATCTGCCAAATCTTTATCTTTAACAATCAATGCTCCCATAACCAAATCACTATGACCACCTATATATTTAGTTGCAGAGTGCATGACAATATCTGCTCCTAAGTCCAATGGTTGTTGAAGATATGGCGTTGCAAATGTGTTATCAACTGCTAACAATATATTATACTTTTTACTTATTACTGCTGCAGCTTTAATGTCAATAATATTCATCATCGGGTTGGTTGGCGTTTCTAACCAAATCAACTTTGTGCTATCCGTAATAAAACCTTCAATATTAGAGGCATTTCCCATACCTACAAAATTAAACTTGATCCCAAATTTTTGAAAAATAGTAGTAAATAAACGGTATGAACCACCATATAAATCATTAGTTGAAATCACCTCATCTCCTGGTTCCAATAATTTCAGGACTGCATCTATAGCTGCCAATCCCGAACCAAAAGCTAAACCATAGTTACCATTTTCTATACAGGCAAATGATTTTTCTAACGCGGTTCTCGTTGGGTTAGCACTTCTAGAATATTCATATCCTTTGTGACCTCCAGGAGTAGATTGTGCATAGGTCGATGTTTGATAAATTGGAGGTATCACACTACCAAAAGCATCATCTGGTTTTTGACCACCATGTATTGTTTTTGTATTAAATTTCATGAGCTATTTCTATTTTTTCTGAAATATCTTAGCTGCAAACCTGTTAAAATAATTTCAAAATATTGACGTTACTAACAAACTTAGGGTTTAATTCGCTCTATTCAAATCTTAATAATACCTTTATATCCTACTTTAATATAATATTTTAAATTTTGAAAAAAGCAAACCTCATCATACTTGTTTTACTACTTTTCATGTCTTGCAAAAAGGAAGTAAGAGTTGATTTTTCCGAAGAAATAATAGAAACCTCTGAAAGCGCTGACATAGCACTTAATTTCCCAAAAGCAAAAGGTACTGAGGATGTCATCAATAAAATCAATAAAACTCTTGAGAACTATATCATCAACCAAATGAACGTTTCTGAAAATGAGGATACAAATGAAAATTTACAAGATGCTGTTGCCAATTTTAATAACGAATATAAAAGCTTTAAAAATGATTTTCCAGAATCTGCACAGCAATGGGAAGTGTTTATTGATGGCGAAGTTACACATCGATCTCCAGAAATTATTAGTGTAGCCATTACATCTTATATGGATACTGGTGGTGCTCATGGTAATTCTAGGGTACAGTTTTTTAATTTCAATTCTCAAACTGGAGAAGAATTAAGTATAAATGATCTCGTTGGGAATATGGAAGGACTTAGTGAAGTCATAAAAAAAAAGCTCATAACCGAAATTAAAACAGGACCAGATAATATGGAAAACCTGTTCTTCGGAAAAGATTTCGAACTTCCGGAAACATTGGGCTACAGCGATAAAGGGCTTATCGTTTTATATAACCCTTATGAAATTGCATCTTACGCTCAGGGTATTATAGAATTTACGATTCCTTTTGAAGAAGTTAACTCCTATTTAAAGGTAAATTAGACAGCATCTTTTGATAATTTTTTAATAATGGGCCCGACGGTTAATCCTTGACCAATTATGGAGAATACAACTATGATATAGGTAATCACCAAAAACAACTCACGATGCATATCTTGGGTTAAACTCAATGCTAAAGCAATTGAAATACCTCCTCGCAATCCACCCCAAGTCATAATCAAATTGGTATGTTTAACAAACTTTAATTTCTTTGCAAAGAATTTAATAGGTAGCCACAGCGAGAGATATCTGCTTATTAATACTAACGGAACCGCAATTAAACCTCCAATGACATAGCTCAACTCAAAACTAAGTACAAGCATCTCCATACCTATCATAACAAAAAGAACTGTATTTAATAAAACATCAATGAGTTCCCAAAATTTATCAACATAGGTTTCTGTAATTTCAGACATTGCAGTATTTCTAACAGTATCATTTCCAACCATCAAACCAGCTGTCACCATGGCTAATGGTGCAGATAAATGCCAATGATGCGCCAGTAAACTCCCACCCATAACAGTTGCAATTGTAATGATAACCTCTACTTCATAGTTGTCTATTGATTTTAGCAACTTATAGGTGATATAACCTAATAGCAAACCAAGTGCAATACCGCCAATAACTTCTTGTCCAAATAGTTTAGCAATTTCACTAAATTCAATGGCTGCATCTGGTTTTGCTGCAATGGCAAAAATGGTCAAAAATACCACAACACCTACGCCATCATTAAATAAGGATTCTCCAACAATTTTTGCCTCTAAGTTTTTAGGTGCTCCTGCTTTTTTTAAAATTCCTAAAACTGCAATGGGATCGGTTGGAGAAATTAATGCTCCAAAAAGTAAACAATAGATGAAATCAATATGAAAACCAAACAACACAAACATATAATACATAAATAATCCTACTAAAAATGTAGACACTAAGACACCTAATGTTGCGAAGACTAACACTGGGCCACGCTGTATTTTAAGTTGATTAAAATTGGTGTGTAAAGCCCCAGCAAATAATAAAAAACTCAACATGATATCTAATAGTATGGTCTCAAAATCGATTTTCTTAATGAGCGCTTTTTCCGTCATTAATAAGGTATCATCAAATTGACCAATAGCAACTATTATAATCGTAAACACTATAGTAATGACCATTAAGCCTATGGTTATAGGTAGTTTTAAAAACTTAACATTGATATATCCAAAAAGAGCAGACAATACAATTAAAACAGATGCAATTTCAAAATAATCCATGGGTATCTAAATTTTAGATAAAAGTAACTAATTTTAGTTTGAAATCTATTTACTTTGCAATTCAAAAGCTAACTTATGAATACTTTTTTTTATCTCAAAAGCTGCAGTACATGCAGTCGAATTATAAAAGACTTAAACTTACCAAATGACGTCGTTATGCATGAGATTAAATCTGAGCAAATTAGTGAGCAACAACTCCAAAATTTAAAAGACGTAGCAGGTAGTTATGAAGCTTTGTTTTCTAAACGCGCACAATTGTATAAGTCAGAAGGCTTAAAAGACAAAAACTTAACTCAAGATGATTTTAAACACTACATCTTAGAGCATTACACGTTTTTAAAACGTCCTGTACTAATTTACAACAATCACATTTTTATTGGTAATAGTGCTAAAACAGTAGAAGCTGCTAAAGCTTTTATCCAAGCTAATGAATAGTCGTACGTTTGCTTTAATTGCACTTTTCATGGTGCAAGTTCTCTATGGTTTAAATTACACATTTGCTAAAAATGTAATGAATGAAAGTTTTATTAAACCATTTGGTTTTGTACTTCTTAGGGTTGCGGGTGCAACTGTTTTATTCTGGATCATGGGATTGGTTTTTAAAAGCGAAAAAATAGATCGTAAAGATTATGTCACCATTTTTTTTGCTGCTGTTTTTGGGGTAGGAATTAATATGATATTATTTTTAAAAGGACTTGAGCTTACTTCACCTATTCATGCTTCAGTTATCATGACAATTACACCTGTAATCATAATGATTCTATCTATTTTCTTTTTAAACGAAAAACTAACGAAACTCAAAATTGGAGGTATAATTTTAGCTTTTTGTGGCGGTGTTTTACTTACTGCATTAGGGAAATCTGATCGTGTTGGAGATAATGTGTTACTTGGTAATGTTTTTATTTTTATTAATGCAATATCTTACAGTATTTATGTCATCATTGTAAAAAGATTAACCGCTAAATATCATCCATTTACATTTATCAAATGGCTGTTTTTATTCGGTTTGATTCTAGTATTACCGTTCGGATACGGCGAAACTATAGAAGTCGTTTGGAGTAGCTTCTCGCCATATATTTGGTTTTCCGTTTTATTCGTAATTATTGGAGCAACTTTTGGAACCTATTTTTTAAACCCATTAGCTTTAAAGTCTCTTAAGGCTTCAACTGTAGGTGTGTTTATCTATCTACAACCTGTTATTGCAGGACTTTTTGCAATTATTATGGGAGCGGATCATATAGATTCTATAAAAATTATGGCTATGTGCTTAATTTTCTCAGGCGTGTATTTGGTAACGAAAAAACAAAAAGCAACTGCTTAAACTAAATCTTGAGGTTTTTTACCAGATTGACGTGTGTCTTCTTTAGTGAGCGTTTTAAAATCTGTTGACTTCGGAAATTTCGCAACCAACTCTTTGAGGTATTCTGGAAGTATGGTCAAACTTCTTGTTTTTAAATCCATCCAAGCACCAAGAATATCACAAGTAGCGACATGTTTTCCTTTTTGATTGTAGAAATTGTGTTCAAATTTAAAGAACATTCCGTCATCACTTAATCCTGCAACAGTCAATGTAACCGTTAAGGTTTGACCTAAAAAAGATTCTTTAAAATAATGAATTTGCTCAGAGAATACAACAGGTCCAATCCCATACTCAATCAACTTTTTCATGGAAAAACCATGTTCGTTTAAAAAGCCTACTCGTGTATGGCTCATAAAGTTTAAGTACGCTGAATTGGCTAAATGCCCATTACCATCTACATCACTCCATCTAATTTCAAAATCCTTTTTGTACATATTTCAATATTTAAGCTTGCAAAGTTATTGTTTTTTATAAACCCAAAGTATCATCCTTAAAACTTTATGATTTTAATTACCTTTGCTCAACTTTAAAAAGGCATCATGATACAATCAATGACTGGTTATGGAAAGTCTGTTATACAGCTCCCAACGAAAAAAATATCAATCGAAATAAAATCTCTAAATAGTAAAAATCTAGACCTTAATACACGTATGCCATCTATGTATCGTGAAAAAGAATTAGGTGTTAGAAAACTTATAGCCTCAAAATTAGTAAGAGGTAAAGTTGATTTCTCTCTATATATGGAATCGACAGGTGAAGAAACATCTACTCAAATCAATACAACACTTGTTAAGCAGTATATCAAACAGCTTAAAGCTGTTATTAATACTGGAGAAGAGACTGAGTATCTTAAAATGGCAGTTCGAATGCCTGATGCACTAACTACTGAACGTGAAGAAATTGATGAGAATGAGTGGAGTGAAATCGCTAAAGTAATTGATAGTAGTTTAGAGAAAATTATTCAATACAGACTCGATGAAGGTGCTATATTAGAAGCAGATTTTGTTGGTCGTGTGCAAACTATTTCCAATCTTTTAGATGACGTTATTGCTATGGATCCAGATCGTATTGATGGTGTTCGTGAGCGTTTAGCTAAAGGTATCTCAGACATAAAAGAAAAAGTAGATGAGAACCGTTTTGAACAAGAACTTGTTTACTACATCGAAAAATTTGATATTACAGAAGAGAAAGTACGATTAGAAAATCATTTAGAGTATTTTCAAAAAGCATTACAATCTGACGATTCTAACGGAAAAAAATTAGGATTTATCTCTCAAGAAATGGGTCGTGAAATCAATACAATTGGTTCAAAATCGAATCATGCTCCAATGCAAAAGCTAGTTGTACAAATGAAAGATGAGTTAGAGAAAATTAAAGAACAGTTATTGAACGTGTTATAATAATACCTAATACATTGAATTAGTGTCAGAAATAAAAAACAAAAACAGAGGTAAATTAATTGTGTTTTCAGCACCATCAGGTTCTGGGAAAACAACGATTGTTAGACATTTACTAAAACAAAAAGAGCTTAATCTTGAGTTTTCAATTTCAGCAACATCGAGAGAAAAACGTGGAAATGAAGTACACGGGAAAGACTACTATTTTTTAGACATCAAAGATTTCAAAAACAGAATTAAAAACGATGAGTTTTTAGAATGGGAAGAAGTCTATCGCGATAATTTCTACGGAACATTAAAGACAGAAATCGAACGAATTTGGGGAAAAGGTAAAAATGTCATCTTTGATATTGATGTCTCTGGAGGTTTACGTATTAAAAAGAAATTCCCAGAAGAAACTATTGCTATTTTTGTGAAACCACCCGATCTTAACGAACTTGTGATACGATTAAAAGAACGAGGCGAAGAAAGTGTAGATAAAATTAACATGCGCGTTGCAAAAGCACCAGCAGAACTAGCTACAGCTCCTTTGTTTGATAAAATCGTATTAAACAAAGATTTAGATAAAGCGTTAGATGATGCTTACAACTTGGTTTCAAACTTTATTGAAGACTAAATTATGAAAATCGGTTTATATTTTGGCACTTTCAATCCAATACATATTGGACATTTAACCATTGCAAATCACCTTGCTGAGCATAGCGATTTAGATAAAATCTGGTTTGTTGTGACGCCTCATAGTCCGTTTAAAAAGAAAAGTTCATTATTGGATAATCGTCAACGATTTGAAATGGTGTATCGTGCTACTGAGAACTACAAAAAACTGGAGCCCAGTGATATTGAGTTTGATTTACCACAACCAAATTACACTATAAACACGTTAACTTATCTTCAAGAGAAGTATCCTAATCATGAATTCTCACTAATAATGGGAGAAGACAATTTGAAGAGTTTTCATAAGTGGAAAAACTATGATCTGATATTAAAACATCATGACATTTATGTGTATCCTAGAATTTCCAAAGGACAACTAGAAACACAATTTGATAATCATGAGAAGATTCATAAAATAAATGCACCTATTATGGAATTGTCATCAACATTTATTCGTAAATCTATCAAAGACGGAAAAAATGTAAGACCAATGTTGCCTCAACATGTATGGGAATATCTGGATGAAATGAATTTTTACAGGTAAATCAAAAATGGTAAAAGGCATCTTCCAAATGCTCTAAACTCATCCCTTTTTTATTTAATACAATTGCAATAATATCAAAACGCACTTCAACATCTAGTTCATTATCATTTACAAAAAAATCTACAGCTTGAATTATACGTTGCATTTGTTTAGGTTTTAAAAACTGTTGAGGATCACCAAAATCTGCACTAGTCCTAGTTTTGACCTCAACAATGGCTAATATATATTCTTTTTTAGCGATAATATCAACTTCCGATTTTTGATATATATAATTTCGAGCTATAATTTCATAACCGTTTTTAAGTAGAAAATCTGCTGCTAATTCTTCTCCTTTCTTTCCTAATTCGTTGTGGTTTGCCATAAGTAAGTCTTCAGTTTATAGTCCAAAGTAGGAAGTTGATATTATTGCTAATTTCTATTAAAACACAAATTATTGTAATATGTAGTCATCATAAATGTACGCAATCTATAAATGGATTTCTAAAACAGGTTGGTTTAGCTCTACATATTTAAAACATAGCATATTATTTACTCTCTAATATATACTAAAGTCTTATCCCTTTGAACATTTAGTTCAATCTCTTGCCCAAGAATCAGGGCGTAATTATCCTTTTCATGACCAGTAGGCATCCCAAACGCAATAGGGAAATCATACTCTGATAAGGCATCCAAGATCAATTGCTCCACAGATGTTCCCCAGGGTGTTGTATTTTTCCTCATTTTACTCATTCCACCAACTAATAATCCTGCACAATTGTCAAAATAACCAGCACGTTTTAAACTCTGTAACATTCGGTCTATATGATATTTATACTCTCCTATTTCCTCTATAAATAAAATTTTACCCGTCGTATCAATGCTCTCCTTTGAGCCTAACATGGTATGAAGTATCGTTAGATTCCCTCCCACCAATTGGCCTTTAGCATTTCCAATTCTATTGTATATTGAATAGTCTAAATCATACCCCATTTCTTTATCAAACAAAGCAGATTTAAACGTTTCTATTGTATAGGCAATATCATTTAAATCTTTGGTTAAACTCACACACATCAAAGCATGTATCGTTTTAACGCCTTGATTATGAATCTGATTATGAAGCGCAGTAATATCACTATAACCAATCACCCATTTTGGCTTTTTCTTAAACTTCGTGTAATCTAACTTATCTAGAATTCTCACTGTTCCATAACCGCCTCTAGCGCACCAAATCGCACTAATTGTTGGGTCATCTAAGGCATTTTGGAAATCTTCACAACGCTGTGCATCTGTGCCAGCAAAGTGGTTATCGTTACTAAACACATGTTTCCCAACAACAGCATGTAAACCCCAACTTTTTAAAAGCGCTACAGCTTGACCGACTTCATCGTTTCTGTTTTTTAAAATTCCTGAAGGTGCCACAATAGCAACAGTATCTCCAGCTTTAAGGTATGGTGGTTGTATCAAAGCAGTTTCTTTTTGTTGGACGATTTTATCTTGAGCTGTTACATTTCCAGAGAAAAAAAAGACACAACTCAAGACAAAAAAATAGTGAAATTTTGACATATTGTAAATGTACATTTTTTTTCTAAATCCCTTGCAAAATGCGTACTTTTGTGGCTTGTTAAAACGAATTCAAGATGTCTAAAAGATATACAATTACTGCTGCATTACCATATACTAATGGTCCGATTCATATTGGTCACTTAGCTGGTGTTTATGTACCTGCAGATATATACGCACGCTACAAACGCTTAACTGGAAATGATGTCGCATTCATTTGTGGAAGTGACGAACATGGTGTTCCTATCACTATCAAAGCAAAAAAAGAAGGCGTTTCACCTCAAGATATCGTAGATAAATATCATGCGATCATTAAAAAATCGTTTGAAGACTTTGGGATTACGTTTGATAACTACTCACGTACATCTGCAAAAATTCATCATGATACTGCTCAAGAGTTTTTCAAAACTCTTAATGACAAGGGAGAATTTATAGAAGAGGTGACAGAGCAGTTGTACGATGCAGAAGCAAACCAATTTTTGGCAGACCGTTTTGTGACTGGAACCTGCCCAAAATGCGGAAATGAAGAAGCGTATGGCGATCAATGTGAAAATTGCGGATCTAGTTTAAATGCAACCGATTTAATAAATCCGAAATCTGCAATCACTGGCAATGTTCCTTCTTTAAAAGAAACAAAACACTGGTTTTTACCTCTAGATAAACACGAAGCCTTTTTAAAAGAATGGATTTTAAAAGGCCATAAAAAAGATTGGAAACCTAACGTCTACGGACAAGTAAAATCATGGATTGATGATGGTTTACGTCCAAGAGCTGTAACGCGTGATTTAGATTGGGGAATTCCAGTTCCTGCTCCAGGAGGCGAAGGCAAAGTGCTTTACGTTTGGTTTGATGCGCCTATTGGTTACATTTCATCAACTAAAGAATGGGCTGCAAGAGAAGGTAAAGATTGGGAACCGTATTGGAAAGATAAAGACACTAAACTTGTTCACTTTATAGGTAAAGATAATATCGTGTTTCACTGTATTATTTTCCCAGCGATGTTAAGAGCAGAAGGGTCATATATTTTACCAGATAACGTACCAGCCAATGAGTTTTTAAACTTAGAAGGCAACAAATTATCGACCTCAAAAAATTGGGCGGTTTGGTTACCAGATTATTTGGAAGATTTCCCTAATCAACAAGATGTGTTGCGTTATGCCTTGACTGCAAATGCGCCAGAGTCTAAGGATAATGATTTTACATGGAAGGATTTCCAGGCAAGAAACAATAATGAGTTGGTAGCTATCTTCGGAAATTTTATAAATCGAGTAGTCGTCCTTACCAACAAATATTACGAAGGCGTCGTACCTGAAGTTTCAGAGTTTTCTCAAGTTGATAACGAGACCTTGGCTGCAATTAAAGCCTATCCCGCAGTAATTGAAAGCTCTATTGAGCGTTACCGTTTTAGAGAAGCTAGTCAAGAGCTAATGAATTTAGCGCGTTTAGGTAATAAATATTTAGCAGATGAAGAGCCTTGGAAACTCATCAAAACTGATGAAGTTCGCACAAAAACAATCATGTTTGTCGCACTTCAAATTTCAAGTGCTTTAGCAACATTAAGTGAGCCTTTTTTACCGTTTACCTCAGCTAAATTAAAAGGAATACTAAACGCTGACGATAATTCTTGGTCAGATATTTCAACCAAAGACATCCTAATTGAATCAGGACATCAAATTGGTAAAGGTGAGTTACTATTCTCAAAAATAGAAGACCAAACTATGGATGCGCAATTAGAAAAGCTAAAAGCAAGCAAAAGAGCAAATGAAGCTGCCAACAAAACTTTAGAACCTCAAAAAGACGTCATCACTTTTGAAGATTTCACAAAACTTGACATGAGAGTTGGTACCATCATCGAAGCCGAAAAAATGCCTAAAACAAAAAAGCTTTTAGTTTTAAAAGTGGATACAGGTATTGATATAAGAACTGTTGTGTCTGGTATTGCAGAAAGCTTCACTCCAGAAGAAGTGGTCGGAAAACAAGTGACTGTTTTAATCAACTTAGCTCCAAGAGCATTGAGAGGCGTTGAAAGTGAGGGTATGATTTTAATGACCGAAACTCCTGAAGGAAAATTGGCTTTTGTCAATCCTGATACGACTGTGGAGAATGGGTTGCATATAAGTTAATTCAAAATAAAAATAGATTTTAGAAACCTCGTTGTCTAGTACTGCGAGGTTTTTTCATTATTTTCGATATTCAAAATAGCTCAATGATTTCCTATATAATCTCACAAACCAAACTCCCAGAAATTTCAGTAAAAAATACTGTCAATTTACTAAATCAAGACTGCACAATTCCCTTTATTTCTCGTTATAGAAAAGAAGCAACCGGTAACTTAGACGAAGTTCAAATTGGTGATATTGTCAAGTATAAAGAACAGTTTGAAACTTTAGAGAAACGAAAAACTACTATTTTAAAAGCGTTAGAAGAGCAAGATGTTTTAACTTCAGAATTAAAAGCTAAAGTAAATTCTTGCCAAGATAGCACAACACTTGAAGATTTATACCTGCCTTACAAAAAAAGCAGAAAAACGAAAGCAGAAACTGCACG
>Ga0115008_10001385_pt1 | contig 19513 bp, 22 predicted proteins | sample FraStrMetagenome_FD_87164 | JGI IMG/M metagenome (GOLD analysis project Ga0115008, IMG submission 87164) | Marine eukaryotic phytoplankton communities from Arctic Ocean - Fram Strait ARC3M Metagenome | ecosystem: Environmental > Aquatic > Marine > Oceanic | place: Fram Strait | collected...
ATAATAATAAAATAAAAATATTAGATTATAATAATAAAATATAAAAATAATTTAAACTAAATTACATAAAAACATTTTATCAATTTACTTGATTTAATTTTTAGTTTTAAGATCCTTATTTTCGAGAGTTAACGTGAGTCATCAGTTTAAAATGTCTCAACTCTCGAATGGAAATTTTATTCTCCAAATTTGTTTTCAGGGCGCGCCCTGATTGGCTTATACTCATTAACGCTCGATTAGAAGTAACGCTCGATGGGAATAACGCTCGATGAGAAATAACGCTCGAAGTGCCTTCCCGCGATCGCGGCGCAGCGGACCAATCAGCGCTCCTGGAGGTTCGATCCTTAGAAATTTAGAGATTATCCAAAGAATTCATCGACTTTTAAAAAATACTGTAAATCTTCATTAAAAATAGAATTTATAAATCAGCATTTTTATTCTGAACTCGTTTTCAAGATTTTTGTCTATTTGATTTATTTGTTAAGAGAAATTATGGTTTCGGACAAGTACACAACATATTTCAAGGATCACTGCCGAGTCAAAGATTTTGCAGGACATTCCAGTAAAGTTCATACAGGCGAAAGTGTTCAAAAATATGAAGTAAATAATTTTGATAAGGATACGTGTCTTTACGTGGCACATTCTTGCTTCACTTTGAGAGCTGAATCGTCTTAGAAAAATTCCATATTTCAACCCTTTTGAAAGTCGCTTGGTCATGCGACGGCAAACGTCTTGCTTCCGGAAGCTTGGATAAAACAGCATGCGTTTTTACGCTCGAGAAGGACAGATTGGTAAAAGAGAACAGCTTTAAGGGACATGGAGATGCTGTCGATCAGCTGGTTTGGCACCCGTCGAATCCGCAATTATTTGCTACTGCTAGTGGGGATAAAACAATGCGCGTTTGGGATGTGAGAACAGCCAAAGCTGCTGCAACAATACAAACAAAAGGTTAAAAACATACTAAAATTGACATTTATCATGAATTTTTCAGGAGAAAATCTGAACATTACTTGGCATCCGAATGGCGAGTGCATAGCTGTTGGAAACAAAGACGATCTAATTCAATTCATCGATACAAAAACGTTCAAAGCAAAGGGCGAAAAGCAATTCAAATTCGAAGTCAATGAGATTTCCTGGAACAACGCTGGAACAAACTTCTTCCTGACAACTGGTACTGGCGCGCTACATGTCCTTGACTACCCAAAATTGAGCAAGGTCGACGAGCTCGTGGCACACACAGCAAACTGCATTTCTATTCAGTTCAGGTAGAAAAAATTAAGCTTTTCATGAAACTAAAAGTGACAAAGTGACTGCGGAAAGTACTTTGCTGTTGGAAGCGCAGACGCAATCGTTACAATCTGGGACGCAGTCGAAGTTATGCCATTGAGGACCATGTCCAGACTGGAATGGCCTGTAAGAACACTGAGCTTCAGTCACAACGGACGACTTTTGGCAGCTGCTTCAGAGGATCATATAATTGACATTTGCAATGTACAAAACTCATCATCTTTTCTTTTTCAAAACTTTGTAGGTTCATACCGGAGAACAAGTCGCAACGGTTCCAACAGACAATCCGACCTTCTCTGTAGCCTGGCATCCGTCAAAGCTCCTTCTCGCCTACACATGCGATGATAAGGACAAATACCACAAGGACCTTGGTAATGTGAAACTCTACGGACTCATCAAAGAATGATTCTCGCCACAGTGAGATGTTCACACGCCCTGTTTCTTCTAGATTCAATTGTTCAAAACTGCCTAAACTTTAAAGCAACAGATCTTACTTCTGAATCTACTTAGAATGGATCCCGAAAACGGTCGTCGAACAGTTGCTGACAAGGAGGCACAAATCGGCACTGGAAATGTCGCTGGAATTACCTTCGGAGTTGACAAGTGGAAGTATCCGTACAATGCTACGGTTGAGCACACGATGGAATTCAACCGACGAAAAAATGGCGGATTCGGCGTGACTAGCGTATTTGTTGTCTTAAATATGAAAAATTTAATATTTTCCAGGACGTTGCGGAGTCTGTTTTCGGAGCCAACCCTGCTAAATCTGCATGGGATGAAGGGCCAGTGCGAGGTATTCTCTCGTGGTTCGGAATGGACGAGATGCTCGGCCGCGGTGACTCTGGCGCAAGCTACGTTTCTTTTATGCCTTCGGCTGAAGAGTTCAGAAAGAATTCTCCTCCTCTAGTAAGCGATTTTATTTTCTGATTCGGTTTGTCTAATGTTTAGCCTCTCGTTTCCAAATACACAATCGGCTGGGGTGCTTTTGGTGCTGCTCACGCGCTCTCTCTCCGATACCAGATGAGACTTCCCTTCTACGCAGCCGTGCACAGAACCGCGTTCACGATCGCTGCTTACGCCTGGATCGGATATCAGTACCAAAAATTCGTTTACATGCGATCTCTTGGCGAGTTTAAATATGCTCTCGACTTTGCTGATCGACATTCCGTACGCCTGCCCAAACAGATTTGATAATAACTTCCAATTAAGGACATTATCTACAAACAAGAACCATCGAAATTTGGCGATCCGGAAATTCTCGAACACTACGTCAAGCTCTGCGGAAAAGGCCACCAGGGATAAACTCGAGTCCATGTTCAAGCGTTTATTTATGATTCTAAAAAATTCTAACTTATTTGCCTTTTAAATAAAGAAAGGTCCAGCTCAAAATAATAATTCCTTTAAATTTCAGTATGAAATTGGGCAGCTGGCTGTGCCCGATTGTCGCGTCGAAATTGTCCCCATTCTTGGATGATATTCATTACGAGATCAAATGGGTTGGGGAACAGGTGAATTTTGGCGAGCTCGGATATAAATATGAAGAGGAGGACTTCGTGGTTATGAAGACTGCAAACCAGGAAGAGTACAAATGCTTCTTTCCAAGTAAGGACAAACGATGCAAATTATCTTTTCAAACAGCCTGTACTAGGCGACGAATCTGTCTCTCTTGAAGAAAAAAGTAACGAAGAAACTGGCGAGTCAGCTGAAACTCTTCTCGCACCTCTCTTCAAAGAGACGGCTAAAAAAGATTGCTCTCTGAGAATTGAAACTTATTGGTCATACGAGCTCTGCCACGGACAGCACATCAGACAGTTTCACGAGGAGAAAGTTAAGGGCTCCGTGAAATCTACAGAATATTACCTCGGACGGCTTAAAGAGAATCCGCTAAATCCAGCAAATGCTGCCAAGAATAGAGCTGAAGTTTCAAAGAAGAAACTCGATGGCTTGCCAACTCCTTATCACAGCATTTCTATGGGCGATGGAACGGAATGCGATATTCATACTGGGAAGAGGAGAAAGACCGATGTAAGATATATCTGTAATCCCAATGCAATGAAGCCAGAAATTATGTCGTAAGTTGTATATTTTCTTTGTGTTTCATAACATAACCCCTTTTTCAAAGAATTACAGAAACAACAACCTGCGAATATGAGATCCTCGTCTTGACAAACCTTCTTTGTTCCTCCCCTTTGTATTCTCTTCACCTCGACACTGAAACTTTCGGAATTCCCTGCCAGAAAATAGGGGACTCTCCTACAGGTACTTCTTAATTCCCTGTCATCTTTACATTGCCCTAACTCAGTTCAAAATAAAACTTTCTCATGCTAGTCCCAAAAGGGTATGTGAAGCCCATCGAGCCCTTGTCCATAGAGGGCATGCTCGATCTGCTCAAAGACGGTGTCGACTTGGACAAGTTAGGAGCCGCTTTTTTCAAATTTGACGCAGAAACTGGCGCGCTTCAGCCTCTGTCTGAAGACGAGCTTGGAGATTTCGATCTTGAAGCGAATCAAGTCGGGTTCACTTTCATCTTTGTTATTTTGGTGGTTAATTTATAGCGCAGCTACAAATTACGTGTAGATCATGATTCATGATTAATCTCGAATCAAAATCGGTGTACTGTTGGTGTCTGTTTCTTGATTGTTACTTTTATGATATTTGACGTTTCAGTTCCGATCGGGTATACAAAACCTATGTCCGATGCAGTTCAGGGTCGCAACTGAAACCTTGTTTGATTAATATGACTGAAGTCTTAACTTGTCTAGCAGCATAATTGCTCAATCGTTTTGATTATTTTTGAATCTGTATCACCAAAAGAATCTCATGTGACCCCATGAATCAGAAGGCATCGTGCAGACTATCATCAAACATGCTCAAGAAATGGGAGTTAACGTTAACGAAAGTAAGCTCATTGAAATCCGTATTTATGCTAAATGAATTTGAAGTTCAAATTGACGGGCTTGACCAAAAAGATAACACCGCCAAAGAAATTAAGAAAAAGCTTTCGGAGCATACAAGAAGTCAGATCAACGCTAAAATGCCTTCGCAGAAAGTTCAAGAAGCTAAAAAGGTAGTTTTTGAAACGCATGCGCACAAACAAGTTTGTAGGCGCAACTTTCTTCGGAAACTGAAAAGATCTTGAACGACTTTCTGGCGGGAGATTTTTGCTTACGAGGAGGCCAGGGTTGGTGGAAATATGAATTCTGCTACGGAAAACACGTGAAGCAATATCATGAGTTCCAAAAAGGTTATTCAAAAACTGAATAAAAATTCCGTAAAAATTTTATTAAAACTGTCGATAGAGCAAGGAAAGCCAAAGGAGCCTACAAAAGAAATCATCGTTGGAAAATGGGACGAATCAATTCATCTGGAATGGGCTAAGAATCGACAAAACGTTAAGCACTCGAAAGAAATCGTCAAAACAGGACAACAAGTAAAGGCTGGAAAAACAATCCACGGCGACGATGGTTTTCCTATTTCCGTTTGGGACTCCGAAGATAAAGTAGATGAGGTGCAAACAATTGATGGAGATGTTCAAGAAGTTGAGCTGTGGTATTCGAATGGAGAAGTTTGTGATATCACGAAAAAACCTAGAGAAGTTCTTGTAAGACTAAAGGTACAATTGACAGTCCTAAAAAATCACGAAATTTAATTTAAGTGCAAGCCAAATCAGGATGCTCTCTCGCTCTACCTTTTAGAGCCAAAAACATGCAGTTACATTCTCGTCCTAGAATCAAAGCTGCTATGTTCAATTCTCAAAAATGCCGATGAAAATGGTCTTCTCAGCTTGAAATAATTAGTTCCAAAAACTCATAGATCTAAAATTTAGAATCTAAAACTTTGACCTATCCAAAAAAAACGTGCAATCTGTGTCACTTCTGTTGAGCAATTATTTCGAATGTTCAATAAAATTCCTTCAATTTCAGTTCTGTATTAAATAAAAAGCAAAAACACTTCTTGAGATTGGCGTCTTTTTTTAAATCGGAAGATTACTCGTTTCTTCCAGATGATAACAGATGAGGAGCTGTCAACTGGTTGGGAAGGTCCAGTTTGGATATCGAAAAAGGACAGAAGCCGCTTACCTTGCTTCGAGTACATTGGAAACAATCAGCCGGGAGTTACAGAATTATGTGACACGCTGCTGAATACACGTCCTGGATGTGCTTGTACTACAAGTTGTAGTGATGAAGTTGAATGTACAGAAAGTTGTGAGTGCGGAAGTTCTTATGTCCAGAATGAGGACGGGGTTGTCGTCCTACGGCCTGATATTCCAGGCGTTACAGGGTAGGGCTCATTTTATTCTTGTTATTTTATATCCTCGCAAATATGAGCCCTATCTGAGTGCAATATCAACTGCCCGTGTCAGCCAGACTGCAAAAATCGGCTCGTTCAACAAGGCTGCGATCGCCCTTTGCGCGTTAAATATTTTGGTAGCGAAAAAGGACACGGGCTTGTCGCTGAAAACGAGATTCACAAAGGCGAGTTTATCATCGAATACATGGGCGAGTATCTCAACTTGGAGGCGGTAAACGAGCGCCAGGTTTATCAAAGGGAAAATGATAAGATGAACTATATTCTATCTCTCGCTGAGGTTTTTGGAAATGGAGAGAAAGAAATCGTGCACATAGGAAAGTAACAGATCCTGAGATCAGCAGATATTTCTTTTCATACATTCTCCTGATCTAATAACGATCTTCTGAAGACGCTGGTAAACTTGGAAATGCAGCGCGATTCGCAAACCACTCTTGCTCTCCGAATTCTAAATTGTATCCCGTCCGTGTAGAAAACGATATTGCCAGGATCGCTATTTTCGCCGAGCGCTTCATCGAGCCTGGAGAAGAAATCACCTACGACTACGGAAGTGCCGAATCGACTCTCAGCGAAAGAAAATGCCAGTGCGGCTCCCGTTGCTGCAGACACTTTATGCCATCCGATATAAATTTATAACAAACTTCTGTTTACTTTCACATAAAGATATATATTTTTGTTCCCTTGAAAATTAAAGAGCTTTTTAAGAGCGATGAACGAGGAACAAATGAAAGCAAGCGTTCTCTTAGATCTCGAGCAAACCGGGCGACTAGAGCAGCTGCGCGCAAAAGTGCGCTACGAAGTTTATCAAAGCCTAGCAAAGGAGAAAGTGGTCGCGAAGAAAGAACTCAGTAACCGCGAGGTCCTAACAGTATCAATAATTTCTGACTGGCTAGACAAACATGGGTGAGTTAATTTCCGAAATCCGAGTGTTACCAAATTCACATAGATTTACTGTTACAGCGGCGCAGCTTAATTCTGAAACACAAATGACAGGAAACCCATTGCCAAAGACTGTTGTCAAGGTTTGAATAAAACAACTGTTATTGACAATTGCTTGTTTAGTCAGAACTTCGTATCGACCCCTCTGACTCGCGTGCGATCCTAGATTCACTAATCGACAACCACCTTGGAGCACTTCCATTGCAGCAAAATAAAAGACCAAGTCTTGATCCACCTCAACATATCAAGTGCCAATCTCAAGAATCTGACATGATCGTCTTCAAGAAATAGACTTTCACATTCCATTTCAGCTTATTTTTCTACCTTTACAAACACTTTTCTTTTAGAAAAATATTACTATGAAAAATTAAGAAATGTTGCGATTGAGTCGGAGGCTATCTTTGTCAGCCCGCTTTGCAGGTGTCTCAACAGATACTGACGGTGATCTTGATGAGCTCAATTCTCAGTACAAAAAGTTTACCGAGAAAAAATCATTCGCTAGTAAAATCAGCCCCTCAAAGGTATCCCCACAATCTCTTTTGAACAAATTGATGAAATTAAGAAAGCTAAAGAATACAGAAAACAAAAGAAGGATTTCGAAAAGTTCTATTTCAAAAAGACATCCAAAGATTTTTTGATGCATCAAGCAGCTCATAAGTTCCATGACTTCACTTTTGAGCATTCTGCTTCGTGGTTGATCAAAAATTATGGCCAGCCAGGAGAAGTTATTGAAATGGGAGTTATTCGAACGCCACGCGGACTCGAGAAAGTGAGGACCGGTTGGTCGGACCCAATGATGCCAATCCGAGCAAACGCGAAAGTAAACACGCAAAAACTTCAAATACGAGTTCTTGCCGCGGCGTTCAACGTAGAAGATTTACATGTCGCACGAGGCTGGTGCGCTTTTCATAACCATTTCCGAGCGGACCCGATCGCTTACGCGTCCAAAATTGTCCGGCGCTGGAGTCAGGGGAGGCCTGATGACGCGATAGTGACAACAAATGCGAATATGTCGTCGAATGCAACAGAGTTTCCGATAGTACTTGGCAGAGAATTCTGCGGAGAAGTCTTGGACTGTGCTTCTGATATGATGTACGAATTCCCTCCAGGCTCGAAAGTCGTTGGATATCTCAAGCCATGGCAGAGCGGAGCGCTTTCGGAATGTATCGTAGCCAAAGCTTATCACTGTGGTCCTCTTCCTTCGAACTTGTCGCCAATTGAAGGAGCCGGAGTCGCCTTCGGAGCGAATTACATCATGAACGCATTGATAGGCCCACAAGATGACAGAAATCCATACTTGAATCTGAGAAGAATGGCTCAAGAACGATCTTTCGCAAAAGCTAGTGACTATTCTGGCAAGAATGTACTTGTGCTTGGGATAGGAGGATTAGGTAACTATACTCGTATCATTGAACACTTGAATTATTTCTGTTTCAGGATCAATGTGTGCCCAAATTCTCCGTTGCCTTGGTGCAAATGTGACCATTATCTGCTCAGAAGAAGCTTCTTTATTAGCTGAAGAGCTTGGGTTTGATAATGTATTCAATTATGAAAAATACGCTGAAAAAGATGACATGTTAGACGATGTCATGGAATCGCTAGATTTTGAAAAGTTCTTCGCCGCAGTGGATTGTTCCCGCGGAGGTTCGGTCGAAGACAATTTTGAAATTATCGGGCCAATGATGAGCAGGAACGATTCTGTTGTTATTTCGCTCAATTCTCCAGAAACAGCCGTAAAGGACTCTATGAATTTAATACAATGTAATAAAAGCAGTTTTGGTTGTTCATTACTGTTATTAATTCAGCATTTGGCTGGCGATCTACGATGCGATCTATCGAGAAGGAGATGGAGAAGCACCTTGTTCATTTTGCAGGAAAACGCGAGTTGGGAAAGCGAGGTCTGCGCTTCCGCTTCTCAACGGTCATGGTCGATCATAGAAATCTTCTTCAAGTTCTTGATTGGCTTGAGGAAGGCAAAATTAGACCGTGTGTGGACTCAGTTTATGATTTTGAAAATATTCCAGGTAAGCATTTTTGGATTATTATTTTCTTGAGCTATTTCGACTCATGTATTTATCGAATTCATTATTCATATGTTCTTGTAGATGCACTGGAAAGAATAAACGAAGGAAGCTTGCGCGGCAAGATCATCGTCAATTTAGCCGGCGAAGAATCTTTCGAAAACACGTGTGGTTCTGGTCTTTATTTCAAAACTGAATACTAGCATTTTTAATTTTTGTATTAATAAAACAGATAAATTCTTGTTACGTCCAAGAATTTTTTTATTTGGAACGATTAAGAATGGCGGAGGTGAATAAACAGACGACAAGTACTGGTTTTGGTGATGACAATAGAAAGCGCAAGGCAGACGTAAGTATTTGAAGTTAAAATTTTGTACTCATAAATAAAGATTCTTGAATCAAGAATCTTGATATCTAATTACGATAAAAAATTTCTAAGGATTCGGCTCAAATGCAAACTGACAGTGAACGACCGTATCTTCCACCGATCGCTGCTGCAGCTGAACAGCAGAGACCTGGAGGAAAAAAGCGGACGCTAGATGTCAGAAAAGGTCTGTATCTGCGTTCCAGTCACGATGTCGCGTTCAAAAGATGTTTAAATTTTTTTAAGTTCCAATTCCTCCAAACAGATTGACCCCTCTTAAAGAAGCATGGCAGAAATTGTTCGAACCTATTGTGAAACAGCTGAAGCTGGAGATCAGATTCAACGCGAAAAAAAAGCAAGTGGAACTTCGTGTTGGCAAAGCCACGACAGATATCGGTGCTCTTCAGAAAGGTGTCGATTTCGTGACCGCCTTTACATATGGTTTCGACATTGACGATGCCCTGGCGCTAGTACGACTCGATGAGCTCTTCCTCGAGACATTCCAAGTAGAAGACGTAAAGCAAACGCTGAAAGGCGACCATCTTGGACGAGCGATCGGACGTATTAGTGGAACTGGTGGTCGCACGAAGGTAATCAATTTGGAAATTTTGATGATCGTAAAAAACCTTGAAATTTTAGTACACAGTAGAGAACGTTACGAAAACGCGAATTGTGGTTGCTGATAAGAAAATTCATATCTTAGGAAGCTTCCAAAACATTCAGGTATCATTCTTATATTCGCTCTCAATTTGATTGTTCGAAATCAGGTGGCAAGACGAACGATATGCGCGTTGATTCTTGGCTCTCCGCCGGCAAAAGTTTATGGAAATATGCGAAACGCGGCTGCGAGAATGGGCGAACGATTTTAAATTTTTGTTCTGACTGTATTTGGACGAATGAAAGAGGAATAAATGGATACATAAAAACATTTTGGGCAATATTTAAATATCTCAAGGGCAAGCAGGTCGTCGGAAACATACTCAGTTGTCCAACGAGATTTTATCAATTCTTTTTATTTCAATCTTATTTTAAAGTAATATTTTTGCAGAATGTACAAAGGAGCGATTCTAGCACCGATGGTGCGAATAGGCACACTGCCGACGCGTCTCCTCTGTCTGGAAGAAGGTGCCGATCTCGTGTACACGGAAGAAATAATCGACCATCGTCTGATGGATTGCCGCAAGTTCGAACACAAAAACGGGCTTGTTGAATTCAAACTCACCGCAGGTACTACTTATACCAAAAAAATGATTATAAAGTTATACTGAATAGAAGATAATCCAGTGCTGCAGACCTGCGCGAAAGAAAAAGAAAAGGTTATTTTGCAGCTTGGCACGGCAGATCCTAACCGCGCTGTCAAAGCTGCCAAGCTTTGTCAAGACCATATTTCTGGTGTCGATGTGAATATGGGATGTCCCAAGGCCTACTCAACAAAAGGAGGAATGGGCGCAGCAATGTTGAAGACACCAGATTTGGCGGAGAGCATACTCAAGGCACTCGTCCAGGAGCTCGATATTCCTGTTACATGTAAGAAATAACTTTATTTAGCGTTTTCACAAAGAAAATTAATAATTAGGCAAAATTAGGTGCCTGAAAACGTTGGAAGAAACTGTTGAGTTTGCCAAAAGAATGGAGAAAACTGGTATTGCAGCTTTAGCAATTCACGGTAGACAGAAGACGGAAAGATCAAGGGCCGGATTATTTTATATTCTTTCAAAAAAAATCAATTTTCGCGCAATTTTGTTTGGCTAATAATCCGACAAAAGAGATCCTTGTCGGTCTCTCTGGATCGCTGAAGTAGCGAAATCACTAAAAATCCCCGTTCTCGCAAATGGCGGAAGTGGTGAGATCAAGTCGCGGTCAGACATTGACGAATTGCAGGAGAAAACTGGAACGGCAGGAGTTCTTGTCGCTCGTGCGGCAATGTGGAACCCATCAGTTTTCAACAAAGACGGTCCTCGACACGTTTTCGAGGTTGTAAAGCGCTACTGTAAGTTGTGCCTGGAATACGATTTTGCACTCGAAGTTATGAAATACAATGTGTTGAGCATGCTCAGGAATGAGTTCTCTCGACTTGAAAATAGAATTATGTCTTCTATTAGACTCTACGTATCGAACTTCAATCCAGGGATCTTCAGGACAAAGATCCGCGTGGTTTGGCTACCAAACCTGCTCTTTCTTCAAAAGAGATCGCAGAATGCTGGGGTGTAGTCCAGGAAGACAAGGATGGCCCAAATCCGAAGAAGAAAAAGCTTGATTGCGAATCTGTAGACCGAGAAGAGAGCTACCCGTATGTCCACAACCATTTTAAGAAACTAAAACAATGGGAACGGATTTTTAATGTTTTAGTCTGATTTCTCTAGCTGTCAACAGATACAGCCTTTAAATCCATGAGTCAGCCTAAATGCATCTTGGAGACGTTCTACCGCAAGAATGGCAGCGAATCTCCGAGGCCGCAGTACACTCACGTAAGAAGAGCTAAAGATGGAATGTACCTGGCAACGTGTAGAATGAGTATAAACGAGAAAGTGAAAACATTCGCTGGAAGTTATCAAAGGAACAAGCCTCAGGCAGAGCAAAGGAGAGTTTTACTCAAAATAAATATAAAATGGAAATTTCAATTATAGACTTTAATTTATAGTGATGAAAAACGTAATCAGTGCGAGTCTTCAAGTTGTGCTCGAGCTTGGATTAATGGATTTCGAGACGGCCGGTTGCGCTAAAATGGCAAAGATTGTATCTGGCACATGGGAGAAAATAGTTGAAAGTTGGAAAACTACTGAAAGTTGAACCTGTTATTCGCTTATCGATGAGCTTTCGTTACTGAATGAGCTATTCTTCAAAATTTGCTTTAAATTAGGGAAATTTACACTTAGAATGTTTTCGCCGCCGAGTTATACCGTGATTAGATGTTCAAAAAGGGATGAGTTTCTGTCCGAGATGTCAAAAAAGCTTCCCGACTCATACAAAACGCGCTATATGAAAACTCCCCAAATCGAAAAAACTGGTGAAGAGCTTAGCCTCATCTGCATCAAAACAAGGATCGACAATGAAGTAAAACCGCTTCGGCATCCTTGCGATCGCCAGAATTATGAAGAGCAAAATATAATTGTGGATAGCAGTGGTGGAGCAGCATTACTAAGAGGAGCAGATTTATTTGCGCCCGGGATCGTCACATGTACAGAAACATTTGTTGGAGATATCGCGTCTTTATGGGTAAATTGGGTGACTTGATTGAAAACGAATCATAAATTCTAGTGCGACTCTTCGAATGACCCACAATCTCGATCTGGGAAAGGGAAATCTAAATTTATACTCAAAGGAGCGCGCTTTCCGATCGAGGAAGGCTTTCGGGATCAGCTGGTGTTTCTCGGACTTGGCAAGGTGCTCATTCCGAGAAGCGATATTTTCTGCGAGAATCCAGTCAAAAGTGGGATCGCAGTTCAAATGTACAGGCCAGGCAAGGGTCCAGAATCAAGTGAATGTTATTTACAAAAAGACAAATGAATAAATCTTTAACCCTTTGATGAGTCTTTGACTGTCCGCCCATCTCTAATCACTTTCTGGAAAGTTGTTCTTCTGAAGCTATGTTACAAAACTACGCTTCAATAAAAATATGTGAAACTTTTGCCAAAAATCTACCAAAAGCTTATAGTTCTGAATATCGTGAACTTTTGGACATGTGCGCCGCTCCTGGGTATTTAAAAGTGTTCTTGTCGATCGAATATATCTTTTACTTTTAGCGGGAAAACTGCGTATTTACTAAACAGATTGTCAAACGACAAATGGTACGCTGCGGACAAACCTTCGAGGGTAGAAATGCTCAAGAAAAACACGAGCAAGATTGAGACAAATGTTGAGATCATTGCTGGAGACTCGACCAAGATGAATTTTAAGAATGAGAAGTTTGATGGAATTTTATTAGAAAGGGTTGATAAAATTCTACTAGAAACACTTCCATCTTCTTTAAAATTTTCAACCCGAATCTCTGACGCGCCGTGTTCAGCAACAGGTTCCCGACCAAAACCTGTGAATCTTCACATCTCAGAACGTCAGATTTCGAGTTATCAGAAATTGCAGCGCAAACTTATCGCAGAGGCGGTGCGTTTGTTAAAACCTGGAGGAGTTCTTTGTTACAGTACTTGCAGTGTGCGCGCTGAGGAAAATCAAGAAAATACGAAACTGATTGAAAGCAAATACGGGCTTCAGCTGCTCGAGGAAAATTCATTTAATCCTTTTTCTGAGAAAAGCGAGCTTATAGGCGGGATTAACAGAATAGAAGTGGTGGATCCGCTGGAAGATACGATAGGCTATTATTGTGCCTGTTTAAAAAAGCTTTAATGCATCTTCAAATTATGAAATTAAGAATGTCTAGCTCGAAGTCGGAAGAAACCAGCTCTAAAAACTTTTCTGTTGGAGGACACACATATACAGAAGCAGAGCGCGATCGTGATTACTACAAGCGACATGTGTTCGCCGAAAACCCCTACTTAGCTATGCCGAGTGTCGAAGAAACCAAACATATTAAAGACAGATATGCGAATGCCGATAAGACGCAAGCTTGTTATCAGGTGTGACTCAACTCTGCTGCAAAGATATGTAACTGATTTGCTAAGGTGAAGTGGGATCTTATTCACTGCGTCGTGGAATCCGATTGTGTTAGAAAAGATGGACGACGAGCAAAAGAATGTCTTATGAATAAACGTTTGGTGAGCTTTTTATGAGAACTTGAAAATAAGAATCCTTTAGCTGCCTAAAAAGTGTAAAGTACTGCAGAACGCACTCCAGGACTGCAAGGCCTCGCAGATTTCTCAACGAGCTAGATTCACTGGTACTAGAGGCGTCAATGATCATGCGATGACCGATGAAGCTGCTGGAAATATTGGAAAATATATGTGGGGTGGTAAAAAGTGATTCTGGCTAAATTCTTTAATAACACGGTTAATTATCTTCAACTCTTATTTTTGTCTATAACAAAGACTTGGATTTATAATTATAGAATGATAGAAACTGATTTGATGATCGAATTCGGGCAGATCATGGACGAGACCGAACAGTGGGCTGGTCTCTTTGAGTCATTTTGGTAACCACTGCTTTACCATTACCGATGAAATTTCATTGTTTTTCAGTTTCAAGACCAAATACCTCATTGAACGTCAAAAACGTGCGCTTCAGCATTTTGCTGACGACAACGAAAATCTCAAATCTGAAAACTCGAAGCTCCGCGCTAAAAACAGACGAATGAAGCACATGTTCGTCGGGTTCGGGAACCGTTTTAAGTAAGGATCTTATTGACATCCAGCTTTTATTAACTCTTTTCTTAGAGAGCTAGATGTGACTCCAAGTCCTAAGAACGTGAAAGGGCAGCAGTTAATGACGTCGGAGTCAGACGACGATGGTGAAGTGAACGCTCCCTCTCCGCTCGATATGAACTTTTTCCCGTCCCCAGGATCACCTGTCTTCCCCGGATTAGGTCAATCTTAGTTAAAAATCACTTTCACTTTTTAAAAAATTACTCCCCCATTTTAAAACTCATTGCATGGAAACTCATTATTGTTCATATAATATGAATCATATAAGTTTTACTTGCTTGTTGTCTTCTAAATCCTAGTTTTAAAAAAATTGCTTGGTGAAGGCATTGGTGTTGCTCTCCACTAATAAGATAAATAATTTTTATTTCAGTAACGCGAGGGCCAAAAACTCAGCAAACCACAACTACTGATAATTCCGATTCGGAAAATGAAGCCGATAAGGCCAAGGCATTAGGACCTTGTGCATTTAAAAGTAATATAGTTTCAATGTAAAATATTTAAAAAATCGTTGTAGTGTTGATGCAGCAGAAGCAAGCGTCTCCAAAACGTTCGCCTAGAAAGACACCTTCAAAGAAGCGAATGCGCCCGCTTACTTCCTCAAGTGGTCAAAGTCCGATCAATAAAAAAGAGCAGACTGGGAAAATGAAACAGCTTCGAATGGACCTCTTCTCGCCAAAGAAATCATCAGCCAATGAAGCCACTGACGGAAACACAGAGGTCCTCAATTCAGAATCAGAATCTTCACAAAGCCCATTTAAAGTTCCGAAATCTCCTGCCTCCAGGTAATATTATTTGAAAATCACGACCAAAACCACTTTTTAGATCCTTGTATCAGAAATTCAGCACTCCAATTGTTGCTCCTGACGAACGAAATTCATCTCGCTCCCCGACGACGCCCGAACCTGACGACAACTCACCAGCCGATCGACCAGTTAAAGAAGAACCAGCATAAGACTATTTTAGACTACTCTAATCTTAGAATCATTTCAAAAGAATCTATGATCATTTCCTGTTCGGTCTCCCGAATTTTCCATCTCATACGATTTTATATATCTGTCAACTTTCCTTAACTTCTAAATATTTCTAATAAATGGTTTGAAACCCAACAACAAGGACGCTTATATCCGCAATATAAAGATTCGTTTATAAAGTATGGCTATTTATTTTATCACAGAACTAGAATTTCGATCTCCTTGAAGATGGCCAGTCGGTCTTGAGTTTTTCTTTCTTCTGATTATGATTTTGTTCTGAAGTCCTTCTTCTTTTGATACGATGATCCCGCATTATTGGTCTTTTTAAAGGTTGAAAATTATGCTGAAATCATAAAGAATCAGAATTACTAAACCAATGCCTAGGAAATTGCAATCCATTGCTTGGAGACCTTTGACGGCTTTTTCTTCGGGTGGTTTCAGAGCTACTACTGGATACGCTTTCCGGCGACGAAATGATTGAATGAGCCGCTTAATATCCATAAATTGACAAAAAATATATGAGCATGGGTACATTCATCGATGACAAGAGCGGCCACTGATTCCGGGCTTGATGGAGTGTCTGGAATCGAGTCGTTTTTCTCCTGTTGTTCATTGAGCCAGTCCATCGTTGTTCTCTGAGAACAAAGAGGACTTGTCAGTGGTGATTTTGTCGGCGGTATATATTCAGGCGGCTTGAGAATAACGCGTAATTTGGTTTTTATAAATCAGTCAAAATTGAATCTTTATCAAAAACCGATCTGAGTTTTCTGTTATATATTGTTTTCGTTCTGTTTTAATTTCATTTTTCGCAAGGGTTGGAAACGGGCCTAACGGATCGAGGAAATCATGAGCTTTGACTCCAAACTTTTCATTTATCTTTTCCCCTTTTATTTTTTTCTTATTATCAGACATCAAGACCAGGTCGTTATTGTCATTCTCTTGCAATTCAACCTCCTGTCTTCTGTGCTCAAGCTGCTGTAGCGTGTCTTTCAGTTCTTTAACTTTGTTGTTAATCTCCACGAGCTCTTCTTCGTTGTTTTTTCTCTTTATCGAATAAAACTGACTTTGCTTGACAAGAGTCTTTTGGGGAGAATTAATAATTATGAATACAAAGCCTTTCCTGAGATTCTGCGTAAAATCGTCTATACTCACAAATATCTTCCCGCAGTTCTCTTTCTGCCGACATTTTCAAGATGAGGTCCGATCGTTTTAGGCAAGAAAAAATTTCTTGTCGTCGGAATTCTAGAAGAGTTTCTCCGTCCCACCGACAGATCGTGAAAATAGATACATGTTTATTATCGTACTTTTACCTGACAAACTTACATGTTCGAATAGATTATAATTATTGTATAACATAATTTGTTCTGATTCTTATCAAATTAATAATTTGAATTAATTAAGAATTTTATAGCTCACGTGGAATTTTTCCGCAGAGCCGATTAAAATCCTTGCAGCAGTCGTCAAACATGAGGCAGGAGGAATCGCAGAAGCAGTCTCTCTTTAGTTCGTCAAATGGACTGTCGATGGATGTGGGTTGCTCATCACATGGCTTATTGAAAGCGTAAGAATGCAGTATTATTTTGACTTACTATTCCGAACTTGTTGAGTAGCTTATTATTGCATCCGAAGCACTTAAGTTCAACTCCTTGGCAGCACATCTCTTGCAGTGTATCACCACGCGTTTCGCAAAGAGCCTTACCACCAGTTGATCTCCCGGTCATTTGCCTTGCTGAAATATTATCTTGCGTGAATTCGCTAGTCAAAAATAAGAATCGCAAGCTCCACATTCTCTAGCTGCCAACTGAGGAATCTCGGCTGACTTTCGACAGCAAGGAAATTCAATACAAGCGGTCCTTGTGTAGGTGAAGCTCGAGTTCATAAAAAAGAAGGTTCAAAGCCGTATACTCAAGTGTTTTCGGCTTGTTCGGATTTGTATGAGCGTGGTAGCTGGAATGAAGAGACTGCACATGGATATTCCCTTCCCGTGCCTGGCTCAGATTTTTGCTGACAATCAAGCAAGATTTCGCTGGCAATGTAAAATTTTAGTTTTAGAAAATTCTCGTTGACTCGATTGCTTTCTTTTTTATGATTATTTTTATTTCAATATCAATTGAAGAACTTTCAGAAAAACAAGGGCAGTTATATACAAATAAATTAAAGTGGAAAAGAATTTAGCACCAGCCAGAGGCAATAATCTCGTCCATCGTGATTCGGCAGAGTGGGTCTTCGCAGAAGATGCGGTCGAGAAGCGAAATAGTAAACGGGTTGAGACTGCGCTCGGCCAAGAAGTTTCGATGAATCTGACCGTGTCCATCGGTTTCCCAGTTACCAGTCAGAAGAATGTACATGACGGCGCCAATGCTCCAGACAGTGAGTGGCTCTGCGCTGAGTTGCCGGTTCGTAAAGAATTCAACAGGCCAGTAAGCTGGAGTTCCGCGAGCAGTGGTGTAGCAAATTCCTTCTCGGCTTGCACAGCCGAAGTCGATCAGACGGATTTCGAGTGTTTCAGGGTTGATGAGTATGTTTTCATCCTTGATGTCTCGATGACAGATGCCGGCGTTGGAGAGCTCCATACAGCAGGTAACCAACTGACTGATAATTACAGAAGCTGCTTCCTCGGTTATCGCGCCATGTTTTTTGGAAAACTCGAAAAGATCAACGAAGCCGTCGAGCTTTTCCATGACGAGAACGAAGGATGAACGCCGCTCGTACCAGTCGAGAGGGCGAACGACTGTGTTTGAAGCTTGGGCAGCTTTGAAGTGATAGTAGATCTCGCCTGGGACGGATCGCTCTTGGACTTGTTTAAACTCCGAAATCTTTCCTCGAGGTATCTGCTTGATCACAACTTGCTGTCTCGAAGCATGTTCGACGCCAGTGTAGATTATGCCGTTAGCAGAGCGCATCATTTCGGCTTCGACTTCGTATTTTTTTGCGAATCGGCGCTGGTCACATGCGATTTGTTCTTGTGGAGAGACGATGTTCTCGTCGGAGGAATAGCCGGACTCGCTGTTTCGAGACATTTTTGTTTGTTTCTGAGCTTTTCTTTATCTCTGAGATTGTGTTGAAATGTTTGTGATTTTGATTTGATGGTTAATTCGAGATTCAGTTCTGATTTTATAGTTTCAAAAAGTGCGCCGCGGCGCTGTTGCGAACAGTTCCATCGCGCTGTGCCTCAGCGTGACATCACGTTTTTCCTAGAAGATAAAGATCAACAGTAGATTCTTCGTACCCCCGAGCAGATTTCTTTTCGATAACGATATATACAATAGATAAGCTGTTCCTTTGCAAATATGAACAGAAAGGAGGTAGCTAAAAATTGGAACAGATTGTCAAGATAGATTGTTTGATACAACTTTATTTCAGGAAATTTGTTGAATATTGCCTTGATGATCAGAAAATTGGAGGAAGGCTGCTAATTTTATCAATAAAAATACTCGTTGCAAAAACATATGTCGAATACTTTTTGCAAATGCTGCAACAATTATGATTTCTTGAGTCCCGTTAGATCCCTGAAATCAATAATCCACCCCACGCGCAGACCCAAACGTGAGAACCGCCAAATCTCCAGCGCTAAACATTCCAGCTCAGTGGAATCCCGGTCACAAATCCGACAATCCGATATTGCTAACGGTTAGTATTTTTTGCGCGGTTGCCCGTTTTAGTGAGATAAAAGGTAATTGGGCCAACTGATTTCCTAGTTGTTCTTTTGTATTTCTGAAAGTTGACCAAGGTCTTTCGAAAGTGGGTCAAAGTGGGCTGCCCTTGGACGGCATCCTGGAGTTGCAATCATTAGTTACAAATTCAGTTTAAATCTCAAACGTTGCTTTCAAGTTCTTATTTGTAGAGTTTCATAAATTCGTAACGTCTGATTTCTTTGAGTACTTCAAAAGTACCAGAATCTCAAAAAAAATCTTTGACCGGTTGGACTTGCTCCCGTGGCGGTAGCAAATCTGAACTCAAACAGTCCAAAGAGAGTCGTAAATTTGTTCTTGCAAATCTGAAGCAGAATTTCCCATAGAACCGTAAAATTATTTTTCCAGAAAATTAAAAACTTATCCGGAACTTTACAATGTTATCTGATCGTTCTTGAAGTGGGGTTTATATGACCACGATGCCCCCCACTCCCGCGGGAGACCGAAATGACCGGAGAGCGCAGGTGACAATCCAAACATGGCCGGACTGCGCCACCTCAGTAGGCCACCGTAAATTGATGGGAGTTCACGCTGCGAATGAGATGAAGAAGGCAGTCTTTTTCCCAAAATAGAATGCCCAGAGTTAGGGCAGTCTAACTCTTATTAATGCCAATTAAAG
>Ga0115008_10001388_pt1 | contig 19484 bp, 14 predicted proteins | sample FraStrMetagenome_FD_87164 | JGI IMG/M metagenome (GOLD analysis project Ga0115008, IMG submission 87164) | Marine eukaryotic phytoplankton communities from Arctic Ocean - Fram Strait ARC3M Metagenome | ecosystem: Environmental > Aquatic > Marine > Oceanic | place: Fram Strait | collected...
AACAGATCTCTGTTTTCATCATGTTCAATATGGTTTCCGAGGAGTTCAAGAGCTTCTATTACATCTCCGTCTGAACGTGCCGAAATACTATCTGCTCCTATAGACCCTTGCCCTTTAGATGAACGTAAAAAAGCACTTAAATCATCCATTCCAACACGCGGCACATGTACCTTTTGAGTTCTTGAGAGAATCGTTTGTAGCATCATTTCATGTGATTCAGAAACGAGAAGAAAGAGGGTGTCCGCAGGTGGTTCCTCAATTATCTTTAGCAGCTTGTTCGCACATGTTGTGTTCATTTCTTCCGCCATCCAAATCAGCATAACCTTAAACCCACCCTCGAATGATCGAAGTGTTAATTTTTTGATTATTTCTTGACTTTCATCCTTGCTAATTATTGGCTTTCTCTCTTTAGAATCAATTTTTTTAATCCAAGTATTCAGGTTAAAATATGGTTCCTCAATCAGTTGTTCTCTCCACTCTGCAAGTGCACCGTTCGATATTTTTGACATCGCCTGTACTGTTGGAAACGAAAAATGAAAATCTGGATGCTGAAGTTTCGTCACTTTTCTGCAAGATGGACACTCGCCACAGCTATCTGTAGCCTGCTTATTCTCACAAAACAAGTATTGAACAAAAGCAACGGCCAAAGGAAGGGTTCCATGACCAGCTTTTCCGAGAAAAAGTTGTGCATGACTCACTTTATCACGATTGATTTCATCAATCAAATATTCCTTAAGTTCAGTATGTCCTATTACGTCCGTAAAGCGCATAGATCAAAAGTAGTGAAATATTGGAATTATATTTGCTTACTCTTGACTCGCAACCTCGTAATTCCGTATCTTACAAATCCTAATCAAAAACAAATCAATGAAAAAAGCATGTTTCTTTATCGCTATATTAATGGCTTCATTTACTGGTATAGCCAACTCGAATGAACCACCTGTTTCAATAGAAATTAGTGAAAAGGCGCCTGTGAGTGTTAGTATAATTGCCACACATAATGGGGAGCCAGTTCAAGGGGCCCTCGTGAAGATTGTCAGCAACCGCATTGTAATTGGTGCAGGAACAACAGATGCACAAGGAAAGGCTGATGTGAAAATCGAAAAATACAACAGTCAAGTTGTAATTATAGAAGTTTACCATAGACTGTATAAAACGAAAAAGTCGAAAAACGTTGTCTTATCAGCGGGTGCAGTTTTCACATATCCCTTAAAAAGTAAATCAGAAACTGTTGCTGAAATTGCCACTGAGACTGAAGAAAAAGAGGCTAAAAGAAATGAGCAAATCAAAAAAACCAACGAATCTCAAGAAGAATATGAGAAGCGTATGGAAGAGGCTAAAAAGAAGCAAGAGGAGTTGAAAACAGAAACAGCTGCTATTGTTAAAAAGGCCGAAGATGAAAAAAAGGCTCTCGACGAGAAGAAAAAAGAAGCAGAAGAGGCGAAACTGAAAGCAGAAGAAGCTCGTAAAAACATGGAAGAGCAAGAACGTGCAAATGCTGAGCGGATCGATAAAGAAAAAACTGCACGTGAGGAGGAAGTTAAAAAGCGTGAGGCTACCGAGAAAAAACGCCTAAAAGAAATTGAAGCTGCGGCTTTAATTGAAGTTAATGACAATGCGGCTAAAAAGGAGGCTGAGAGAGTTCAAAAAGAACAAAAGAAGGAACTCGAAGCAGCTGAAAAAGCTGCTAAGGAAGAAGAAGTTCGATTAAAGAAAGAAAAAAAGTCTGCTGAAGAAGCTGAAAAAGCCGCCAAGGAAGAAGCTAAAGCTCAAGAGAAAGCTCAAAAAGCTGAGGAAGAAGCAAAAAAGCAAGCTGAAAAGGCAAGAAAAGAGCAAGAGAAAGCGATGAAAGAACAGGAAAAAGCTGCTAAACTCGCTGATAAAGAAAAGAAAAAAGCTGAAAAAGAAGCCGCTGCTGCTGCTGCACTTCAATCAAAGCTTGATAAGCTCGATGATGATCAAAAGAAAATTGATGACACTCGCTCAGGTCTTGAAAAAGAACAGAAAAATCTTGATAAAAAATTCAAGAAAGGCAAAAAACTCGAAAAACTGAAAGAATCTCAAATTAAGCTTGATGAACGTCATGCAAAGCTTGATGAAAAACAAAAAAAGCTTGATGCCAAACGTAAAAAATTGATGAAGAACTAAAACTTCCCATTTCACAATAATGATTAAGGCACGTATCTATATTATGCGCCTTTTTTATTCTCCTTATAAAAATAATTGCACCTTTTTCTTTGCGGCCTCTTTCAATAATTTAGTTTTGCCTCGTGTTTGCGAAGTATAAATATATTCTCCTGCTCCATTTTATTATTCTAATCTGGGGGTTTACTGGGATTCTTGGGAAGTTGATCAAACTAGACCCTCTTACGATTGTATGGTACAGGCTCTTGATTGCTGTTGTTGCTTTAGCAATTGCCGCCCCCCTTTTGAAACGCTCGCTTAAACTTTCTTCCTGGAAAGAACTACTCAAATACATAGTGGTCGGCGTGATTGTAGCACTTCACTGGGTTACGTTTTATATCTCAATTGACCTTTCAACTGCTTCTTTGGGTATTTTATGCTTATCTACCACAACAATTCATGTCGCCTGGCTAGAACCACTAATTATGGGAAGGAAGTTCTCGTGGACAGAAATGATCTTGGGTGTTATAGTAATTTATGGTATTTACTTTGTTTCTGGTGATTTTGATGCTCAGGAATATGAAGCCTTAACTTATGGTCTTTCATCTTCTTTTTTCGCAGCGCTCTTTTCCGTTTTCAATGCTAAGCTAGCTGAAACTTCTGCACCCTCTAAAATCACCTTTTATGAATTGCTTGCAGGCGTAATATTTCTAACGATCGTGCTTCTATCTCAAGGCAAAATGAATGCTGATTTCTTCATGATGACAACATCTGATTTTCTCTGGCTATTATTCTTAGGCATCATTTGTACTTCTTTTGCGTTTTTGGTAATGGTAGACCTAACGAGAAGACTCGGTGCTTTTCTAGTAACACTTAGTATAAACATGGAGCCTGTGTATACTATCCTCCTTGCCATCATAATCCTGAATGAAAATGAAGATGTTGGTCCACAGTTTTACCTGGGGTCATCAATCATTGTGCTCGTTGTAATTGCTAATGGAATTATTAATCGAAAACGCAGAAAGAGAGCTTTACATTGATCGTGTTCATTTTCACAACAACAACTTTGAGATCAAAGTCTTAGAGGGATTGATGCTCCTCTCAAAATAAAAAAGAAAATGTTAGATAATAAAGAGCAAAATATTGCTTATTATTATATTTGCAAGCCAGAATAAAACCAGAAACTTCAAAACTATGAAAACTAAGAACTTTATTGTACCACATGACTTCACTGATGTTGCCACTATTGCCCTAGAGCACGCTATCGCAACAGCAAAGCCATTGAGTGCAGAAATATATCTACTCCACGTTGTCGCAAAAAATAAAGATATTAATGACGCTGAAAAGAAGCTAAACGCAGTGATCTCGGAATGTGATTCACGTGTAAAAATCATACCTTCTGTTCGTGTTGGAAATATTTTTGACGATATCGGAGATTTCGCTGCCGAGCATCATGCAGAACTTATTTTCATGGGAACTCATGGAGCTCATGGGTGGCAGCACCTTACAGGAATGAATGCCTTGAAGGTTATTACACATTCTTCTGTTCCGTTTGTGATTGTTCAGGAAAAAACTCCAAAAGAAACGGGTTACAACGATATCGTAGTTCCTCTTGATTTAAATAAAGAAACAAAGCAAAAGCTTGCTGTTGTTGCCAACATAGCGAAGTACTTTAATTCTAACGTTCACGTAATTACTCCTGAGGAATCGGATGAGTTCTTACGCCACCAAGTAAAAGCGAACATCGTATTTGCACAGAAGTATTTCTCTGAGCGCGACATTAATGTAACAGCTACAATTGTTCCTAGTTCAGGGTTTGATAAAGAAGTCGTGAAACATGCGGTAAACCTAGACGCCGATTTAATAGCAATAATGAACTTAAATAAGAACAGCGTATTAGGTGTTCTTTCAGCAAACCATGAAGAGTATATCATAACAAATGATGCACTTATTCCTGCGTTAATTATGAACCCTATTGAAGGTCTTCATGCATTAGCTGCTGATTTCAACGGATAAGTTAATTCTTAAGTATTACAGCCCGTTTATTCCTGGATAGACGGGTTTTTTGTGTTACTATTTTAACTTTTGGTATATGAAATTCATATTGGCCGCCTTACTACTTTATACATCAAACATGGGAACTATGCTGTAGTCGTTACAAGTGCATCTGGTTGCAGTGACACGCCCTCTTGCATTACAATTTCAAACGTGAGTCTATCAAAGACTGAGTAATCAAACATTACTCTTTATCCAAACCCAACACCGGGACAAGTTGCCTTAAGGTTTGATGATGAGCTCACTTACACTGTTCTAGTCTATGACATTTCAGGTAAAATAATTCATTCCGAACTAAAGTCCTCGAATGAATTACATGTCGACCTTGGATCAAATTCAGGTGGATATACAGTTGAGGTCAAATCCGATAATCGGACAATGAGGTATAAAGTAGTTAAGATATAAACTACCACAATTGGGCGTAACTTCTATTGCAGAAATTACGCCCTTTATTGTTCAATTAATTCATTTTTCCTTTCTTTGATGCTTCCTTCCATTTTGCTTTCCAGTCGGCATCAACATAATAGATTTTTTGCGCATTTCCTGCACTAAACAATAAGCAAAGCACCGCTGTGATTATCATTTTTTTCAAAACAATTTATTTCGTTGTTAGGTTAATATTTATCTCGCGCTAGACGATCTTTAACCGCTTGAAGATTTTGTTGCTTTTTCTTCTTTCGGGTTTTAATTGCTGTTTTCGTAAAATACCTATGGGCCGTCAAAAACTTCACTTGTATTTCATCCCATTGCTTGTCCGATTCAATTTTTCCGTGCTCTTTCAATTCATCCCTAAGCCTCGTTGCTATTTCATCAAAATCATCGCGTCCAAGATAATCAAGGTCAGCATCACAAATAATCTCTTCTAGGCGAGTTTTCGGTTTGTGTGGTATTTCCGTCACATAAATCAAGTCCTTTATCGTGTCGATATGCTTTTTAGTATATCCATACTTCGGTAAAATCTCCTCTGCTAGACGCGCTCCAATAGGCTCGTTCTTGTCATATTGCTCTACAAACCCTGCATCATGATACGTCGCTGCTGACTTTAATAAAAACAAGCCCTCATCTGTCACATTCTCTAATAAAGCTAAGTGCTCTACAGCACTTACAACATCCTTTGTATGGGCTATACTGTGATAGTAAAGCGAGCTTGATAAACCTTCACTGAGGACGCGCATGATGTGTCGCTCTGCCTTATAGTAATTTATTGAGCTATAAAGGTGAAGGTTAATAATCTGATTAAATCTATCATTTGGAACAACACCCTCTCCCTTCAGAGAAAGTTCTGGCTTTATTCGGTCCACCACGTACATGTCGATCATTCCACGGCTTTTGGATTCCGCCTGACCTTTGAAAGTACATTCAAAATAGGGTTCAATATGTAAAAAAGTTGCTCCTGTTACGGTAACACAACCGGGCTCTGCCATCATTTCCATGCGTTGTGCTTGGTTTACTGTAGCTCCCCAAATATCATACGCTAAACGCTCAGACCCAATCACACCCGCAGTAACCTCTCCGGTATTAATTCCAAGGCGTATATCCCAATATTCTTTTCCACTTGCTAGCGCTTCGTTTTTACGCTTTTCCATATAAGCTTGGATCTGCAGGGCCGCAAGAACTGTGTCCATTGGGTTCGTGTTGTTTCGAACAGGCACTCCACCTGCACACATATACGCATCACCAATCGTTTTAATTTTCTCAAGGTTATTTTTTACGATAATTTGATCAAACTTGGTAAAATAAACATCTAGTTTCTTCACTAACTCTGTTGGGTTCATGCGTTCTGAAACCTTCGTAAAACCCACAAAATCAGTAAACAGAACTGAAACTTTCTTATACGCCCGTGCTCGTGCCTTTCCTCTTTTTTTCAGCTCTTCAGCTGTTGATTCTGGTATCACATTTCGCAGGAGTTTTTCGGTTTTGTCTTTTTCGACTTGAAGTAGCCTCTGTTGTTCAACGACCTTGTTTCTCTCTATTTCAATTTTCGAGCGTTGTGATTCAATCTTCTCATTCTGTGCCTGTATTTCCTTCGTTCGATCACGAATCTTCATCTCCAGTCGAACCTGTTCTCTGCGCGATGCTTCAACACGTCTGCGAATAATGAGTCTTGTAATAAATGCTATAACGAGTGCTAAGCAAACCCAGAACCACCATGTTTGCCAAAAAGGTGAAGCAATATTTATAGTAAGACTCGCCGGATAAGAACTCCAATAACCATCCGCAAGTCGAGCGTAAACTTTAAGTTCATAGGTTCCTGGCGCCAACGCATTGAAGTTAATTTCATTATCTGTCCCTATTAACACCTCTCCCTTACCTGAACCTATTAACTCATACTTATAGTTAATCAGCTCAGGGTTACTAAGATTAGATGACTGAAACCTAATTGTAAAACTTCTTTTGTTATAGGTTAAATTAATCTCGTTTGTTTGGGCTATAGGTCTAACTAAAATTGACCCTTTAGCGCCCGGTTTCACCCATTCGTTTTCCAGTTTGAATTTTGTAAAAACAACACTTATATCACTGTTGTCATCCGATAATTCTGATGGTTTGAAGTAATTATATCCGTAAATTCCTCCGAAATACATTACTCCTGTCTTCGACCTCATAAACGCTCCGATATTAAACTCGTTGCTCATTAACCCATTGATCTCCGTAAAGTTTTTAACGGCTTTTGATTTTAGATTAAATCGACAAAGCCCTTTATTTGTTGTAAGCCAAAGGTTACCAATATCATCCTTCAATACGCCGTAGATTACATCGTTTGGAAGACCATTAGTTCTATTATAAACTTGAGTTTTTTTCGATTTACTATCCCATTTTACAAGTCCAGAACCCAGTGACCCAAACCAATAAGTGTTCGCACTCGTTTGATAAATCGATGTAATATATCCTGGGCATGCCGCTAATATTTTTGCATTATACCTGTAAGGGTGAATTTCCAAGTGGCCTCCAGACTCATCTACAACATTAAGCCCTCCGGTACTGGTCGTGAACCAAACTCTACCATCATTATCCTTATAAACTAGGCGGCAAATTCCTTTAGAAATCGTTTTTTTTGGTGACTTAGAATCGTGCTCAAAGAGAGTTATTTTCTTTGTGCTGACATCGTAGAGTATAGCTCCTCCTTTCGTCGCTAAAAAATAACTATTGTCTTTCCAGTGCTCTATCGCATAAACCCTATCGTGTTTTCGCTTACTCTCTTCTGATGGAAAACCAACATTTGAAAATGTGTGATTCGTTGCTGAAATATTAAGCTCATGTAGGCCGTCAGCTGATGCAATTAATAGACGGTTGTTGTTAATGACTTCAATCCCGAGAATGGACAGCTCCGTTTTAGATTCTGAAATTAGTTGCTCGCTATATAAAAACTGTCGAAACTTACCTGTTTTGTAATCAAACCTAGACACTCCACTGTCTGTTCCGATGTATAGATAATTACCCCATTCCGCAAAGCTCCAGACACTTGCGCTCGGTATTCCAGTCTCAGCGTTGGCGCTTGCCCCGACGCCCATTATTCCTTGATGTCCCGGGTCTATATTTGAGATTCCTCTTCTTGAGCCTACCCACACCGTTCCTGAATTATCTCTAAAAAGAGTGTTTATTGCATTATTTAATAGCGCTGTCTTTTGAAAGATGTCTTCGGTATTTTGGTAAACTTCACCATTGTCGTATAACGTATATAACCCCTTGTTGGTGGTCCCAATCAACCAGCCTATATTATCATAATAACATGCATCTGAAACACTTATTACCCCATGCGTTTTCCGCCATTCTTCAAACTTTAAAGTAAGTTCCGCAAAGGTTAGGTTAAGTGTATAAATTCCTTGGCTCGTAGATAGTAAAACTTCGCCGTCTCTTTCAACACGAATGTTGTTAATTATAGGCAGTGGCTTGCCGTCTATTTCTGTAATTCTTCTCGCTGTGTTCTCCCGGTTATTAAGGATGAATAGTCCTTCATTTGCCGTTGCAACAATAATGTTACTCTTGTCTACCGCTTTAACGTGTGTTGTTTTTTTCGATGGGACCTGCGCTACCTTACTCGAAAATGATTTTTTACTTGGCTTAAATTCATAAAGACCGTTTTCCGTGGTGGCCACCCAAATATTTCCATTCTCAGCAAGAGCGATTGTTTCAATTTGAAATACGGCTCCCTTCTTTAGGAAGTATGAGGAAAACTTTTCTTTTTGAGGATCGTATTTGGTTAGGCCGTTATTTGTTCCAAACCATATATTTCCATTATCATCAATTATTGCACATTTAATATATGCACTTTCTAGACCAGGTGTTTCATCAGGGGTAAAAACTTCAAATGACTTTCCGTCAAAACGATTTAATCCATCCTGAGTTCCAACCCATAAACCATTTTGAAAATCTTGTACAATCGTTGTTACTGAACTCTGTGATAAACCATCACTAATACCAAAGTTTCTGAAACGAAAACTCTTTTGAGAAAAAAGTGAATTCGCAATTAGGAAAAAAACGATGTATAAAAGGTATTTTTTCATTCGTGTTAGAAATGTTAAAGTACCAAAAATATTGCGGCCTATGTCTCTGGATTAAAGGTATTTGCGGGTTGTATCTGAATTGCAGAGTTTTCTAGGTCACGATCGAATAAATAAAGGCCTGCCTTATCCTCTCCTACTAACTTAGCTTTATCAAGGATTGTTCGAGCTTGTGCCTCTTCTTCTAGCTGTTCAGCTAAGTACCACTGAATAAAGTTGTGCGTTGTATAATCCTTTTCTTGTAGACACACCTCAACGAGCCTATTGATAGACTCGGTCACTTTAATTTCATGTTCGAGTAATAGCTCAAAGACATGCATTAATGACTCAAACTCCTCTTGTGGTTTTTCAAAACTCGGAATCAATGCTCTTCCACCGCGTTCATTGACGAACTTAACAAGCTTCAACATATGAAAACGTTCTTCATCAGATTGCTTATACATAAAGCTGGAAGTGCCATTTAAACCTTGTCTTTCCGCCCAATTAGCCATCGCTAAATAAAAATGTGAAGATTGACCTTCTTTTTGAATTTGAGAATTCAGTGCTTTTTCAACTTGTTCTTTCATTGTAACTTGTTATAAACCGTGAGTTTAAGCAAATATAAAGTAATAAGCTCAATTGTTTTGTGATTTTGAAATCATATTAATTCTAAATTAAGCGTACATTCGTACCAATATGTCTAAAAAAAAGCCGAATGCAAAACTCAAACGGAGTCTTGCCCATATTATTCGAAAGGTTTTTACTGAAAATCCAGAATCAACTTTAAGTCACCGTCAAGTATGTCAATTAATAGATGTGCGTGAAAAGGCGCTGCGAAAACTCGCTTATAATGTTCTCGAAGAACTTAAGCACGAAAAGTTTTTAAGCTCTATGAGTCATGGAGATTACAAGCTAAATCAAATGAGTAATTTCACAGAGGGAACCTTGCAAATTACCCAACGTGGTGCTGGTTTCGTTGTTACGGATAATAAGGAAGATGCTGATGTTTTTATCGCTCCCCATAATTTAAATCAAGGTTTAGGAGGAGATCGTGTTAAAGCACAAATCACAAAACAAGGAAAATCACGAAACGAAGGAATCATCGTTGACGTCATTGAACGTGAAAGAAGTCAATTCGTTGGAACGATTGAATTAAGCGACAAGTTCGCGTTTCTAATCCCGGATAATTCTCGTGTTGGAACCGATATCTTTATTCCTAAAGAAAAACTTAAAAAAGCCAAAAATGGCGATAAGGCCTTGGTTAAAATCACCAAGTGGCCAAAGTCCGCTGATAATCCTTTTGGAGAAGTCATAGAGGCGCTTGGAAGAGATAGTGAGAAAAGTGGAAATGATATAGAAATGATTAGCATTCTAGTTAATCAGGGTTTAGACTTTAAATTTGAGGACGACGTTCTCTCAGAAGCGGAAGCTGTTGGAATGGATTTAGATCCTGAAGAAGTTGCTAAGCGCCGTAACTTTAGAAATATAACAACCTTTACCATCGACCCTGTTGATGCAAAAGATTTTGATGATGCTATTTCTTACAGGCGATTAGAAAATGGTAACCTTGAGGTTGGTATTCACATTGCCGATGTAAGTCATTATGTTAGACCAGGAATGGCTATGGATACCGAAGCTTTGAAGCGCTCGAATTCAGTATACCTAGTAGACCGTGTTGTTCCGATGTTGCCCGAGCAGCTTTCTAATATGGCATGTTCTTTACGCCCAAACGAAGATAAATATAGCTTTTCGACAGTTGTAGAAATCGATGATAATGGTAAAGTATATGACCAATGGTTCGGAAGAACAGTGATACATTCGAACCGAAGGTTTACATACGAACAAGCACAAGAAATTATTGAAGGAAAAGAGGGTGATTTCCAAGATGAAATCCGCTCACTCGATTCAATTGCTAAAACGCTACGAAAGAAACGTTTGAAAAACGGGGCGATGAATATTGAATCTGAAGAGGTTCGTTTTGTTTTAGACGAAACAGGACATCCAGATTCCTTAATTATCAAACGCTCGAAGGATGCTCATAAGTTGGTTGAGGAATATATGCTGCTCGCGAACAGACTTGTTGCCACCTTTGTTTCTAAGAAAAAAGATAAACACAATCGTATTCCTTTCGTATATCGTTGTCATGATAAGCCAGATCAAGCAAAAATAGAGCTCTTTAGCTTATTCATTAAGAAATTCGGATACGAAATTGAAACTAATGACCCTAACCGAATATCAAACAATATCAATGCATTGCTTGGAGATGTTCGATACAAAAATGAATATTCTCTTATTCAATCTATGGCGATTCGATCCATGGCAAAAGCTGTCTATGAAACAGATAATGTGGGCCACTATGGTTTAGCTTTTGATTTCTACACACATTTCACTTCTCCTATTCGAAGGTATGCTGATCTCGTTGTACATCGAATTTTACAAGAAACTTTAACTTTAAACAAGCATAGATACGGTGATGAGCTCAACGATATCTGCAAGCGTATATCTCGAATGGAACGTAAGGCTGTTGAAGCTGAACGCGAAAGCACAAAGTTCTTTCAAACTTTATTTGTTGTAGACAAAATTGGGGAGGAATTTGATGGCACTGTTTCTGGGATTGCGGAGTTCGGAATGTTCGTAAAAATGGATGACAATCAATGTGAAGGTATGATTCCAATGCAGGAAATTCCTGGCGATCGTTTTCGTTTCGATGCGGACAAGTTCCAAATTGTTGGTTCTAGGACAGGAAAAACTTACAACTTCGGTGATCGGGTCCGTGTAAAAATCTATGAGGTTTCAACGCGTAAACGTCAGATTGATTTAGAGATGGTTTAAACAACCATTTTTCTATTCTTAAATGTTCCTATGGTTTCTTGGTGAACTATTCTTAAACAAGCTTAATACGCTTATTTAGGTCGTCTCGGTAAGAGCCTCCGATTGGAATACTTTTGTCAATATTCTCAAGTGTAAGGTTTGGGTATTCAATTGTTGCTATTCTACTTAACTGAACGATGAAAGATCGGTGTACACGTACAAATTTTTCTTTCCCCATTTTTGCATCGATATCCTTCATTGTTGAATGAATAGTATATCTTGTTTTTGAGGTATGAATTACAACGTAATCCTTTAATGCCTCGATGTAATAAATGTCTTCATTCTTCAGCTTCACCAGTTTACTGTTCGATTTAACAAACACATAACCTTGCTCGTTAGCGTCTTTATTTTCAACAAGTGAGAATAGTAAGTCTCTTTGTTTTACTATTTCTTGCTCACGCCCATGCTTATAAATTGCCATCTCTATCGTTGTGTGGAGATCGATTTCTTTAAATGGCTTAAGAATATATCCGTACGGCTCTGTTACTTTAGCCTTCGACAACGTTGATTCATCCGCATAAGCAGTTAAGAAAATGACTGGAATAGCACATGATTTTCTGATCTCATCAGCCGCTTCGATTCCGTTCATTTCACCCTTCAACATTATATCCATAAGAACAACGTCTGGGTGCTCAGATTTTGCGAGCTCGATCGCCTTCTCAGCGGTTGCAGAAGACCCTACAATATTATATCCTAACTTTTTCAGACTATGCTGAATATCTTTAGATACAATTGATTCATCTTCAACAACTAGGACATTAATTTTGGACATTTTGAGTGGATTTTATATTCTCAAATTTAATTAAATATTTCGTACCATTATCACTATCTACTGCTAGTTCTCCATCGAGTTGTTCAACAAGTGTAACTACAAGTTGTAAACCAAGCGTGTCCGAATTGATATCTTCAAACTTTGCGGGTAAACCAACCCCATTATCACCGATAAATAATTGTACAAAACCTTTTTCTTCTTTCAACTCCATGGTGATCGTTCCTTTTTCTCCAGATCTCCATGCATATTTAAGTGAATTAGTAATTAACTCATTCACGAGTAGACCACAAGGAATAGCTTGATCAAGAATTAAATCAATATTATCAAGGTCTGAGTTTAAAATAACTTGATCATGAATCCGGTACGTCGCGATTAGATTTGCGGTCAAGTTTTGTAAATAATCTGCAAAATTTATACTCGAAAAATCTTCTGTTCTGTAGAGGTTTTCGTGAATAATCGCCATTGAACGAATTCGGTTCCTACTCTCCTGGAGAATACCTAAAGTGTTTTCATCCTTCACAAAGGAACTTTGCAAGTTGAGTATACTTGAGATAACTTGGAGGTTATTCTTAACACGGTGATGAATTTCTTTTAGTAGCACTTCTTTTTCTTTAAGAGACTCTATTATTTCCATGTTTGATTTCCTCTTATCACTAACATCATGCGCAACAAGTGAAATCTCTGCTACTTCTCCCCTTGTATCAAAAATTGGATTGACGAAAACTTCTAGCCAAACTTCAATATTGTTTCGCTCTACTTTCACCTCAAACTGGTAAGATTTACCTTGCGTCACTTGATTAAGTATAATCTTAAAAAATCGCAGTCTCGCAGGTGTAAATACACTCTGGCAGAAACTATCAAAAGTCTCACCCTCTTTGGTGTTTACATTGAATCTTTTATAGAAGTACGACTCAAAGTGCGTATTAAATGAAGATATTTTTTGATCTAACGTAAGTGTTAGAAGAAATGTGTTCGATGAACTATCTAGGATTGCTTTTGTACGTAAAAACTGCTCTTTTACCAGTCGTTCGGCATTTATACGCTCCTTGATTTCATCAGCAAGCTTCTTATTCGTCTCTTCTGCAAGTTCGGCTCTAAGTTTTTCTTTTGCTAATGTATTTTGAACAGATATATCTTTGATTATTATTAAAGTTGCATCAACCTCCTCATAAGTCGTTGATACCAATGTTACATCTACAGAAATCCGTTCATTATTCGTTCCTAAAATTTCTAACTGTATATTTTGTCGGAGGTTCGATTTTATCTGTAATGAAAATAAATCATCAAACCTTTTTTGATCCTTCTGTGTAAAGAGTTTTGAGAGATGAAATTTCTTTCCTAAAATGTTTTCTAACTCTGTGTTTTTATATAGTATTTGCGATTCACGAACAATTAAGATCCCTTCAGGATTATTGTCTAATATATTTTCTAAATTTCTTCTGTTTAGTTCAATTTCTTCTCTCTTGAGTATTGACTCCGTAACGTCATTAATTCGTACAAGCCAATAATTACCATTTTTTAATGATAAAACGATAATACTAAATTCTATAAAGTGTTTTTCATTAAACTTATGATAGCTGATTGTTTTAGTGTACTTATCTCCGGGTTTTAGTTTAATAATTTTAGCTCGTTCTTCCTGATTAAGAAAATTAAAAAAACGCTTCTCGATAGCCGTAAAATCTGAATACTTTACATTTAATTCACGAGAAGCTTCATCATTAAAATCAACCACCTTTAAATTATCTGACTCCGTGTTAAATAATATAAATCCCGAACCAGGATTATTCATTATTCGCTTTAGATATTGTGAATAATCTTCAACCGCATTAATCATTCTCTGTCTAGAAAATAATACAACTGTCGAAGAGAGGCTTAAAACAACAAAGAGGCCAAATACCAGATTAATAGAAATAGCATCGGTTTCAATCGTTTGAAAACCATAAATCATTAAAATGATTACGAACACGTTATATAACACAGCTGGATACCAGCGCTGTATAACCACAATGATCACTGAATACAATGCGTAAAAACAGAACAACTCCTGTATCTCAAAACCATTTTGTAATAGGCTTCGATAAGCGAATAAAGTGATCCCAAATAAGTGAGCAATGAAAAAGTAAATTAGCTTGTCGTTAAAATATTTAATCAACCCGCATAATAGCATGTATACAGGAAAGAGTAAAGTATATGCTAATCCGAGATAGAAGTAAATTTTCGGAATGTCAGTCTGATAAATGAAAATACAGTATATAGGAGAAATTATAAACGCTGCGATACTATGAATCACAACCAATCTGCGAAAACTGTTCTCTTTTTGATAATAAGGTTTGAATTCCCCATTACCTTTTTTGAACAGACTAAAAAGCTTAAAATTCGCTTGCATTAACTTTACAATAAATCTACTTTACTAACTTAAAATACGTGCGCCGTAAAAAAAGGTTCCTTTACTTATTTTTAAAGACTTAAAGTGTTGATTTACAATGTTTTTTTTTGTTGTTATATTGAATATAGCAACATATTTGATTCATGCAAATCACTATATATTTTCTATAAACTAAATAATTAACTCTTTTATAAGTTTATAAAAATATTTATAACTCTTTATTAGGGATGTTGATTTGTTTAGAAGATATTCAACTTCTGCTAGGTATTTAGGTTATTAAGTTTTTTTATCCAATTATTAACATTTTCTAAACATAGTAATAGTGCAGTTAATCAGGGTTTCTTATAATTATTAACATAGAGTAGAAATTATTTGTTGTTGATTACTTTTCGAAGATGCACAAAGATTATATGTGAATAGGACTGGTATAAGTAGCTGATAAAATAAGTAAACTTTACTAGGAATTTCAAATTGTACTTTGGTATGTATGAATAGTTAAATAATCCTAGAAAAAGATTTTCTTTTTTATCAACGTCTATTAACATCTGAACCTACTACTTAGTTTAAAACTATTACTTCAGTAGCCCATTTTTAGGCTATCGATTTTTCTAAATGTTTAAAAGTTGGTTGAATTGTGAATAAGGATTAGATTTGTGGTCTTAAAACAAAATTATGAAAAATCAACTCATTCCAATCGGTTCAGATCATGCTGGATTTGAACTAAAACAAGCCGTTATTGATCATCTGAGGATGAAAGGATATTCAACTAGGGATTTTGGTTGTTATTCGGAGGATAGTATTGATTATCCTGATTTTGGACATCCTGTTGCTTCAATGGTTGAGGAAAATAATGGTATGCTAGGTATTTTAATTTGTGGTTCAGGTAATGGTATTAATATGACCGCGAACAAACATCAAGGTGTGCGCAGTGCTCTTTGTTGGAAAAGAGAAATAGCTGAATTAGCACGACTACACAATGATGCTAATATTATCGCTTTACCAGCTAGATTTGTATCAGAGACAGAAGCAATAGACATGATAGATCTCTTTTTAGCTACTGATTTTGAAGGTGGAAGACATGGTAGGCGAGTGGAAAAGATTGCTTGCGTTTAACAGAGTTTATTCTGCTAATAACTTTTGAATTAGAGAGTTCGTGTTTTCTACATACTTTTTATAGTAATCACCTGTTCCAGGACCATTAAATCCGGTGTGAACTCTTTTTACTTCACCATCTCTTCCGATGAATATACTTGTTGGAAAGGATATAACTTGATTCAACATATCAAAATGTTCTGAAGCGAGACGTTTTGTAGCTGATCCCCCTACTAGAAAAGTGAAATCAAGGCCTAGTTTATTAGCTAATCGTTTGATGCTGGCTGAATGTTCTTCAAACGTGTCGCCAACTTCATAGCCTATAGAAACGATTTCCAATCCTTGTTGATGATACATATTATATAAGTCCTTATAATACATCGTTTCATCTAAGCAGTTAGGACACCAGGTACCCATAACCTGTAAGATTACAACTTTATCGTACGTTTCATGATTAGGAAATAGATATGGGTTACCTGCAACGTCTTTTAAATTGAATTCTACTTTTTTATCGTCTACGATGTAAGTCAATTCATCCGGACTTTTTAATTCGAAATTTTCGTTACGTCTAGCATTCCATGAACTGGACCAATGGCTGCCGCTATAAAACGTACCATGTAATGAGTCATTATCTATTGCTGATTTAAAAAGGAACGCATGAGAACCATCAAAACACGAGAGATATAAACTATCGTTAATTATGTTACCTTGCAAAAAGCGGTAATCACCTGTTTCAGTTAGAAATGTACCAGAGATAGAATTGATTTTTTCGTCTTGATTAAAAATACCTAAAGCAGGATATACTTCGTTTGTATTAGGTTGAAACGTTACTTCCCACTTTCCACCAATTGTATTTTTAGGCTTTTTCTTTGAAGCAAACGAGAAAAGATTTGATCTTTTCTTTGTTGATTGAAAAGGGATTTTGTAATCACTTCCTTTATTGTAATTAACCCAATAACCTTCGATAGATTTTCTTGAATTTACAGCGAACACTAGCTCAGAATTAAAGAAAGGAAAGCGAACATATAAACTGTCACCACGACGAACAGGTTTATTTAGCATGATCACTTCTTCACCATTTTTTACGCTAAAGGAATAACCTGACGTTTCTTTAGTTACAACAAAATTAAAAGGGAGCTTATGAGCATCATTTAGAGCTAAAGAGGCAACCCAATTTCCTTTACACAATTTGATTTGTCGACCATCTTGTGCAGTTGTGTTAAGAGAGGCTAGCAAAATAGCTAGCGCAACAATAAGTTTCATTTTTTGTTTTTGGTGTAGCGAAAATAACCCTTTTGTGTGAACACTGTTAAAACTTGTTGTTTTGATTCTATCCAAAAACAGCGGCATTATTGGAACTCTACGTGAATAGTAGGGTTTTAAGAACGAATTTATTCTTCTACAAAACCCAAAGAAGATGGCTTCAGAAATGAGGTTACAATTGTTCTTTGTATTTTTCGAGGTGGTGTATATGCACAGAAAGGTGAGAATGTAAAATGTACAACTTTGAGGGTAATGCAACCTTTTTAACAAATAACCTGTCTAGAGTAGTAAGCGTGAGCAATGAGTGAGTTGGCTTTAGTAAAATCATGTATTGAAGGTGATCAACGTGCGCAACGTGAGTTGTTTGAAATGTATGCCCCGAAAATGATGGGTGTTTGTTTGCGATACACGAAAGATGTAGCGCAAGCAGAAGATGTAATGCAAGAAGGCTTTATTAAGGTCTTTACCAAACTAGAAAAGTATTCTGGACAAGGATCTCTTGAAGGTTGGGTTCGTAGAGTTATGGTGAATGCGGCATTGGATCATCTGCGTAGAGAAAGCAAATTCAACGCTAATATTCCAATGGACGACGTAGACTATAAAGTTGAATTTGATGGACAAATACTCGAATCATTAATGGAGAAGGACTTACTTAAGTTGATAAGAGAAATGCCGGATGGCTATCGAACAGTATTTAACATGTTTGCGATAGAAGGCTATACTCACAAGGAAATTGCTAAGCAATTAGATATTTCTGAAAACACATCTAAGTCACAATATTCAAGGGCAAAAACATTTTTAAGAAGCAAAATAGAAGGATTAGAAATTGGAAGGTAAAGACAACATAACGGACATTTTTTCTGATAAACTTGGAAACTACGAAGCAAAAGTTAACCCTGAGCTTTGGGGAAAAGTCGCTTCACAACTTGGCACAACCACGGTTGTGCCAAGCACGGGGATTTCAGTCTTAACAAAATGGTTAATCGGAATAAGTGTTTCTGCTGCAGCGATAACGACTGCTGTGATTGTTATGAATTCTGCAGAAGTAGACAAACCAAATAAGGCTGCAAATACACCTGTAGTAACGGATAATTTTGAAAAAGAGGAGGTTGAACAAAAAGAACTTAGTTCAACTGACGCTATGAATAACACACAGACTTCCGATGCAACAACTTCTAATGATGGGGGCGTGAATACTTCATCAGAAACTAGAGAGGAGGAGCTTATTATAGATACTCAACCATTAATCAGTTCAACAGTAAGCAGCACAAGCACGCCGCCGGAAACATCAAATAATGGACCAGCTAAAGTTACAAACACCCATGTTGAGCAACAATCATATCCTGTGACTACAACGACTAATACTGGAGGTGAACTAAACTCAATAATCGAAGACCCGATTGTTGTTGACCCTGTTCAGTCGCAACCAACATTTACGATTACGCAATACACGAACGTTTTCTCTCCGAATGGAGATAGAACCAATGATGAATTCTCTCTTGAGGTTGATGGGGTAAATGACTTTTATATCATTGTTGTAAACGATGGAGGAGAGGCTGTATTTAAATCAGACAACACTGAATTTGTTTGGGATGGACGAGATTTTAGAGATGAGCCGGTTCCAAATGGAAACTACGTTTATATGTTGAGTGGAAAAGATGAGGCAGGAAACCCTATCGCTCAAACAAAATCTCTAACTATCCTCCGTTAGTTCTTTTTAGCCAATTGGCGTACTTTTTTATACCGAAATAATAGAGAATTAATCCAAGCACCAGGAATACGTGACTGGCGTCATTGCGATCAAAATACTGTGATATGTTAATCTTCATCGATTGAAAGAACGCAGTAGGTAGAAGGACAAGCACGCTTATCCAAAAATACTTAAACCCCGGAGTAATGGTTTTCGCATAACGCATACCGAGATATCCCAAAGCAAAGAGTAAACCGATAGCGGTGTTGGCTGTACTTGTTCTTAACCCTTTACCAGGATCAACATCCAAGTCAACGAACATAAATACGGCCACCGTACCAGTGAACGCCAGAACGAGTTTTACTTGACTTATACGGATCAATATTTTCTTCCATTTTTCATTGGAAAAGAGAGACAACATGGCGCGCTCAACAAAATAAGGAGAGATGATACCAAGTAGCCAAGCAGCATATTTACCAGGCACCCCCCAGTAATTAAAACACAAATGACCGAGGCCGCCAAAAATGAAACTAACACCAAAAATGATAAAGAAGTACTTCCAATAACGAAAGAATAGTGTAGATGGCATTTTATTTACACGGTAAGCAAAGTACCACGAAACGATAGCAATAATCAAATCACCAAGCATTGCGTTTGGTTCAACGAGGTCTAAACCGAAAGGGTGAAAATCTATTTTAGGAAAGTCTTCTCCAAAAAGCATTATTGACGTCTTTCTTCGAATTTATGAAGGTT
>Ga0115008_10001389_pt1 | contig 19478 bp, 23 predicted proteins | sample FraStrMetagenome_FD_87164 | JGI IMG/M metagenome (GOLD analysis project Ga0115008, IMG submission 87164) | Marine eukaryotic phytoplankton communities from Arctic Ocean - Fram Strait ARC3M Metagenome | ecosystem: Environmental > Aquatic > Marine > Oceanic | place: Fram Strait | collected...
AAAAAACCAATATACAGACGTCGAATGGTCGAGAAGGAAATAGAAGAACTAACGGAAAAACAAAAAGAAGAGAAAACGGACCCAAACGAAGATAAAAACAAATTGGTTGAATTATTAAAAAAAATAAACAAAGATGAACCAATTGTTAATAATTCCACAAATAATACTCCTAACTTTTCTTCGTTAGGTGCTTTAAATTTAGGTAAAGTAATATCTATAATGCGTGATAAACGAAATAATAAAAATAACGTTCTTAAAAAAGAAGAACAGATACAAGATACCAATACTAATTCCAAAAGTAAAGTTAATGATTTAATAAATAAAATAACATCAAATATGAATCAAGGAGTTGATTTGCAAGAAATTGCAAACGAAATGAAACAAAACCATTCCACTTAATATAACATATAATATTTATTCAATGAAACATTGAATTATAAAATGTGGTTTTGTTTTAATAAGATAATTTAGTTTAGAAAGTATTATTTTTTTCATTAATATTGATAAGTATATGAGTATCAATACTAATGTGCGCATGGTAAAAGAAGAATATCTTGCTGGTTATGAAGAAATATATAAAGATGTAAAAAAAACAAGACAAATCGAAGTTGAAGGTGTGCCTTATAGTTACAACAAAACATATGCATTACCTAACGATAGTGTAATCAAAATAAATGATTTGATGCAAAATAAAAAGACCGAATATTATTTATGGCGTTATTACGATTTTTTTGAAACTATTTTGAAAATAGATAATTTAAGTAAAAATCTAGATTATGAACATGTTTGTTTTTGCTTTGAAGATTTACCTCATATTGAATCTATTTTAATCAATAATATATGGCGATTGGGTAAAGAATGGTCACATACTATTATTTGTTGTCAAGAAAACTTTCATTTTATTAGCTCATTTGTAGCAAAAACCAATGCAGATATACGTATTATTAAATTAGATAGTGATGTTGTTTATATTCATGAAGTAAACGACTATTTATTGAACAAAGAATTTTTAAATAAATTCAATGGTAAATACTTGTTCTTTAGTAATGTTTCGTCGTTGATTACTAGTAATATCGAACCTTCAGATTTTGACACAATTCATTATGCAAATACAGGAACAAACAATCATAAGCATTTACAAAATTTTTATTTTTACAACAAAGATAGATTATTAGAACAATTAGTGAAAGTAGATGACAAAAATCAATGTTATAAAAATACATCTGATTATTTCGAAAATAAAAAAACATATTGTTTAGATAAAATACCCGCAAATACGTTTTTTACTTCAGTATTAGAACCACAATATATAAACAACGAATATATATTAGATAAAACAATAGATATGTTTGATTTTACACATTCGCCGGACATTAGAGATAAAGACGTGACGTTTGCAAAAGTATTAAAATATTTAGAAGAATTATTGAATATTTATTATTAATTTTTTTCGCACCTTACATTATAATGGGAATTGAAGAACTTAATTTCTCCTCCGCCGTTTTACAAGGAGCTGCCTTTTCAGGTCTTGCTGATTTGGTAGCTGATTTAGCTGCGCAAAAAGATTCAGGTACTGCAGGTGCTCCTGGTTTAACTTATACTGAAATGCAAAACTTAGTCAAATCTTTTGGTTTACAAACCATGGCCAGTCTTGGTCGTCAAGGTAAAGTTGATGCTTCCGGTCAATTCTTATGGACATTACCTTTGTCTGAAGTAAAAAAATTAAGCGTACCTGTTGTTATCGGTAGCGATATTGTTAGAGACATTTTTGCCGATAAAGATTCAAATTTAGCTTCTGGTGATTATCATTTCATTCAAGGTCTAAATAGAGGTTTCGTTGATATCAGTTCTGCCAAGATCCACCCAACAAATCTCCGAGTCGTTGATGACTTAAGTAAAGCTGTTGGTCCTGGTTTTGAATTTCCTCGTGGTATTAAACTTGATGCCATTGATTGGTTCGATTTATCTTCCGTTGTCAAAGCTAAAAACATCCGTTTCGATTCTCGCAGTGAAGTAACTGATATTTCTGCCATCTACTCATTGTTCCACCAACCTCAAATTTACAATACCACGTTGGCGAATGTCCGCAGTACGGATGCCGCGCGTTCTAAGGACAGATTAGCTGATGGCCGAGCAGCTAAAGTTCAAGGTTCTACTAATGCTTATGGTTCTCAAGTTAAAACAGATTTATCATTCAATGAACGTGATCGTGATTACTTGAATTTCCTCAACTTATTTGTACCTACACCTGGTTACGAAGATGTATCCAAATGTGGTATTGCTACTATTGCTCCTTATTTGGAAGCTGGTCTTTTCAAACACAATGTTGGTTACGGCTTAAACAAAGAATACTTAACTACCGCTTCCGCCATGAAATTAGTAATCCGTAACAATGTAAGAGGTACCAACTCTGATCGTGGTGCTAACCTTACAAATGAATTCCAAATCTTGAAAGATTATGGTTTCACTAAAGCTAAAGTTTACGAAGCCTACGCTGCTGAATTAACCTATGGTGTTGATCCTACTAGTGGTGATGCTTACGATGTTGTTTCTTCCGCCGCCGCCGCCCCCTACTCCACCACCACACAAGAATCACCTGAAGATATTCAAACACAATTCGCTAGTGTCTTTGGTTCATCTGGTGGATTAGCTGACCAATTGAATGAATTCCAAACAATGCCTACTTTCAATGACGTTTCCGGTGGTATTGCATTGGCTCAATTAAAAGCTGCTTCTGATGTTAAAAGTTGGGTTGAATACATTAATAAAGTAAAGGATTTCGTTAATGGTGACCAAGACCATCACTGGTCCGAAAAAGGTATTGCTTTCCCTATTAATAAAGTCGGTTCCGTACGTGAAAGATGGGAAAATTTCCAAGAAGTATTAGCCGTTGACCCTCGTTTGAGCCATCTTCCTAATCTTACTTTGACTTCCGGACAAGATGAACGTCTTCGTATTTTATTAGAAACCATTGCCAACGCTGATGCTTCCTCCAACGTAGTGGAAACATTGATAGATTTATCATTCAGTTCATGGGAACAAAACGACATGACTCTTGGTATTCACCATGATCTTGATAATAAGGCTACATATATCAAAGATGGCGAATTCTACGATGCCGCAACTGGTAATAAACGCACCACAACTTCCATTTGGGCCGCCGCCGTCAAACACGGATGGTCTGATGCTACTGAAGTATATGGTAACTTAAAAGGTTCCGGTATTTTCATGATGGATAGTCAATACAATGTCCGTTCCCGTGTTCGCGAATTAGATCGTCAAAATCAATTCACCAAACTTAACCAAACAGTCAGAAATCAATGGCTTCCTAGCCAAGACCCAGACTGGTTGAGAAAAAATATGACCGATCTCTCTCTCGGTAATGGAGTAGGTGTCAAAAGATGCGTATACGAATACTTCACCCCTGGACATTTCCAAGATGCTTTCTTTGATATGACTAACCTTCAACATACAGCCAATGTTGCTTTACGTTACTTTGACCTTGAAACTCAAGCCACCACCGTTGATGATGTAGTTAACAACGTAACCAACATTGGTAATATAATAAGTTACAGCTTACCTTTACGTACTATGGATAAAATCGCTAACACCGCAAGTGCCACCACTAGATATGCTGGTGCGGAACAGCACAACCGCATTGGTTGGGTATACAATGAACTTGTCAAAAAATCATTCAATACCACCAAAGCTGCCGTTGCTGAAATCACATCATGGAGACCTGTCCCCCCTGCACTTTACGTCGATACATCCGATGTAACTGGATATGTTAACATAACAAAACGTCAAAAGGATGCTAAAAAAGCCGGTGATTATGTATACAACGCCAACCAAGCTGATTACGATAATCGTAATCTTCCTGGAGCTATGGTTCATGTAATGGCCAATTTCTTCGCCAAAGCAACATCACACAACAACAATTCAGATGCTGAATTAATTGCTTTACTTGACCTTCATCCTGTAGAAACACTTCGTGCTTTCAATAGAATGTCCAGTAACGAAGATGTTAGTTCAGGAACTTTCGCTAATTTGGAAACTGCCATTGGTGTCTATAACACAATGAGTAGCTCTCATGATTCTGACCAAATGATTGAACGCATGCTTAAAGCTTTAGTACACTACGGCAAACCTGCTTCTCATTTCAACAAAATTGGCGCTACCGCTAAATTAGCCATTAATGCTTATGAAAGTGAAGTTAAGGACTGGGCTTCTGATATGGGTAACACCATGGGAGTCTTCGGTGATGACGCTGACGTATTCTCAATGGTACAACATCTTGGATACTGGGTACCTTACTTATCCCAATACACACCCGAAGAAATCGCTGAAGAAGCTGCTACTGATGATGATATTCAAAACATCAGTGACAAAGCCAGAGCTTTCATGCTCGGTCTTCTTCTTGCTGCTACACGTGGAACTCTTGCTAGTTCAAGACCCGGAGATGCCGCTGCTCGTATTGCTGGTTTGAACGCTTTCCACGCTGGTGGTATTCCTAGAACATTGGTCGATATTGCCTACACATTAAGAGGTATTAACATATTTGCTAACTTATCTGGTTCCAACTATGACCAATAAGTGCTTTTAAATGCAATCAAATATAAAAATATAAAAATATAAAAATATAAAAATATGTAAATGTTATTATTACATATTTTTAGGAAACGAATTTATCAAAAAGATAACAATAATATTTATACATTTAAATAATTAAAAATAAATCATGCAATAAATAAAATGAGTGAAAAACCTTTTGTTAGTATTTGTACTCCCACATTCAATCGTCGTCCTTTTATTCAATCTGCAATTGATTGTTTCAAAAACCAAACTTATCCTCAAGAACGCATGGAATGGGTGATTATTGATGATGGAACAGATAAAATCGAAGATATCATTAAGGCATCAGGATTAAGCAACATTCAATACTTTTCTTATGACGAAAAAATGACTTTAGGTAAAAAACGAAATTTGATGCATAGTAAAGCCAAAGGTGATATTATTGTTTATATGGATGATGATGATTATTATCCAGCAGAACGTGTTAGCCACGCTGTTGAAAAATTGCAAACCAATCCAGAAAAATTAGTAGCTGGTTCAAGTATTATTCATGTTTATTTCAAGCATATTGATAATGTCGTAGAATTTGGTCCTTATGGTGAAAATCACGCGACCGCGGCCACTTTTGCATTTAAACGTGAACTTTTAGAGCAAACCAGTTATACCGAAACTCAATCCATGGCGGAAGAAAAAGATTTCTTGAAAAGTCATAGCATTCCCATGGTGCAATTGGACCCCAAAAAGACAATTTTAGTATTTTCACATAGCCATAATTCTTTCGATAAAAAAGAATTGTTGACTGAAGAAAACAAATCATGGAAAAAAACGGAATTAAAAGTAGATGATTTCGTAAAAGAATCGGAAATGAAAGAATTTTACATGAATACAATTGAAACTTTATTAACTGATTACGATTTGGGAACTTTGAAACACAAACCTGATGTGATTGCAAATCTAAATAAAATTCGTGAAGAAAAGGATAAAATGATGGAAATGTTCAAGCAATTAGGGACGGCAATGTCATTGAACATCAATGGCAAACCTGTTATTATGCAAAATCAAGAAGTTGTGGATTTATTGAATAAACTAGTAACAGACAATCGCAATATGCAAATGCAACTAAAAACAGCCTCAGAATTGTATCCTCCTATGCAAGTTCCCATTATGAATCAAGGAATCAAGCAAGTACCTACTAAATACGCGCAAGTATTTTTACAAGTATTGTTAGAACGTAGTATGATTTATGAAAAAGTTTTGACTAATCATAATTTAATGCCGGAACCATCTAAATTGCCCCAAATACCCAATTTGTTAGATGTCATGCCTGAATTGGCACAATTAAATCAACAACAGCCTAGTGTCAATCTTAATAATATTCCCACCAATGATAATAATATAAATGACGAAGATATTGATACCATTATGCAACAAACCGAATGTAGTCGTGGTATTGCCTTAAAATTTTACCAAGAAAACAACAAGGATATTGTAGATTGTATAATGAAAATTTTCGAATTAAAAGAAAGCGGTGATTATGAAAAAGTAGAAAAAGAAGCAGAAGAAGCTGCTAAAAATGCAAGCAAAGCAAGCGAAACTGATATCGAGTTAGTTCTACAACAAACCGAATGCACACGTGAACGTGCTGCCCAAGCATTGGACAAACATAATCAAGATATTGTTGAGGCTATTATGGAAATTACCAATGAACAAGACGAAGCAAAATCATCTGAAGAAGCGTCTAACACGGAAGAAGTAAATGCGTCTGCAAGTGCTTAGATTAAAAAATAGAATTAAATAAAATAATAAGATTTTCGAATAAATAATAGATAAAAAATAAATAATAAAAATAGCGAATAATAATTTATATATGGTACAAATTATTATTTTAGCTGGGGGAATGGGTAAACGCATGAAAAGTGAATTGCCAAAAGTATTGATTCATTTTCATTACAAACCAATGATTGTTCATGTAGTATCCCAATCACTTGAATTAAATCCAAACCAAATATTGGTGGTTGTCGGAGAAAGTACCGGACCTTTAATTCGTGAAACTTTGCATAAATGGTTTCCCAACGAAAAGAGAATACAATATGTGTTACAGCAAAACCCTCAAGGTACGGGACATGCGGTACAATGTTGTTTACCATATTTGCAAGAAGATAAGGAAACACTGATTTTAAGCGGCGATGTACCAAATATTAGAGCAAAAACGTTGAAAACATATTTTGAATTAAATAATCGAAATGCAACAATTAGTGGTAAATTATTGGCGTTTACTCCTAGTAATAATTATGGATATGGTCGTGTTATAGAAGACGAAGGGAATTTATTGTATATTTGTGAAGAGAAAGATTGCAGTGAATCTCTGAAAGAAGTGAAATTATGCAATACGGGAATTTATTGTATTGATTCTTCGTTTATAAAAAATTATATTGGAAACATTGAAAATAATAATAATTCCAAGGAATATTATTTGCCTGATATTTTTCATTTTATTTTGGAAGAATATCCGAATTCCGTAAAGGTTTGTTGTTTACCTCAAAATAAAAATAATGAGGTTGCTGGTATTAATACAAAAGAACAATTAGAAACATTGGAAAAAGAGTCACTTAAATGCATTGTGAATTAAAATATTTCCCAAATATATACAAATACATGAGCATTATTTATAGCGAACCTTATTATGACCAATATGATAAACAATATGTACATATATTGACATGTGAAACACAAGAACCCGATATACTTAGTATGTGTACACGTTTTTTACGAAAACCGCTTTCTTCTTTTCAAAACATGAATTATCAATATTGTTCAAATAATCATAGTTTATGCAGTTATGCATTTAAAAATCAGCATTGTCAAGGAAAAATGATGACCTTAGAAGATATGCCCCAATTATTTATGTTATTAAGCCAATGTTATGATTTCGATTATAAAATGGGAAAATTGTTGGAAAAACAAAATATAGGCGATTATGGACGTAAATTTATCTGTATATTGCATAAAAAACAATCAAATGCAACAACAATACATTAGAATTTATATTATTTTTTATTTTCATTAATTATGACGAAATCAAAAAAATGCAAGAAAGAAGAAAACGAAAATCAACATTCATCATCAAACCAGTCTTCATGTAATCAATTATTTATTGAAGCAAATAAGTTTGCTAGTCCGCGAAACAAATCACAATTTAAGTTATTTCAGTGTTTAAATAATCAAGATTATAAAATCATTTTAGCATCAGGACCAGCTGGAACGGGTAAAACATTGTTTTCTGTAGAACAAGGAATTAAAAATTTTATTTCCGGGAAATACAATAAAATTATATTCACACGTCCATCGGTTGGTGTAGATGAGAATATTGGATTTTTGCCTGGTTCTTTAGAAGATAAAATGATGCCTTGGATGCGACCAATTTATGATATATTTCACAATTTTATGACGCAAAAAAACGTGAATGATTTAATTGAAGAAAAAAAAATAGAAATTGTTCCACTTGGATTTATGCGTGGACGAACATTCAAACATTGTTGGATTGTTGCAGACGAAATGCAAAATAGTACCATTAGTCAAATGAAAATGTTGCTAACGCGCATTGGCGAAAATACACGTTTGGTTATTACTGGCGATTGTGAACAAAATGACTTGCATCATACAAAAAATGGTTTGGAAGATTTTTTGAATAAATTAAAGGGACGACGTTCAGATAGTATTGGTTCCATCGAATTCGATACAAATGATGTAGAGCGGGAAGAAGTGGTGAAAGAAGTATTGGAAATTTATAAAACAAATCGTGTTCCGTATGACGATGAGATTGAAGAAAGTATAAAAAATACAGAAAGTATAGAAAATACAGAAAACAAGAATGAAAAATAAAATGATTATTTATATTCGAAACAACCATTTCCCATGTTATTTTTATTGGAACGCCATGCTTTACTTGCTTTGTCGAAATCAATGTTTACTGGATATTCGTTAGTGCGATATTTGTATCGTGTATTGTAGTTATGAGTGATGATTTTATCTATTTTATTGTGTTCATTTTGTTTTAGTTGTTCAAACGCCTTTTTAATTTGGTAACGTGTATTGTACATGTTAATTATAAAATAAGAATGTACACATTTATTATTTTCAATTTTTAAAAATATAAATTGAAAATAATTATTTGAATAGTTGATAATATATAAACAATAATATGGATAACGTTGAAATCAATAATAATAATAATATGGAAACGAAAGAAAAGTCATACATAGAAACATTAGATATTCACGAAAAAGAAATATATGAATTGGCGAAAGCTCATTTGGGGTCTAGTTTTGATTTAAAGAAAAGTATTGGTTTCATAAATCACGAAACTAAAAAATAAAAAAATATCCTTTATATTTGCTTTTTTTTTTTTAAAATTCCCTTTAACTCTTTTTGGTTATTTTCTGGTGTTTTTATTTGTTCTTCTACAAAAATTTCCTTACTAAAATTTACCTTGCTATGTTGGCGTTTTGGTGTGCTATTATTTTTATTATTTTTCTTTGAAAAATACAGCATCATTAAATATGTGCTATCATTCATTACTTATATATATAAAGTTTGAATATTTAATATAACATTTATTATAGAATAATTGTTATATCAATTTAAATAGTAAATCGTACATTTTTCTTTGTTTTTTTATTTTTTCTCTTTTTTAATATTCCTTTTGTTTTGTTTTTCTTTGTTTTTTTATTTTTGCGTTTTGAGATTTTTCTTTTGCCTCCTTTCATTTCTTCTTTTGATGTTGGTTTTTCTTTTGATGTTGGTTCTTCTTTTGATGTTGATTCTTCTTTTGATGTTGATTCTTCCTTTGATGTTGGTTCTTCTTTTGATGTTGGTTCTTCTTTTGGTTTTGGATATGGATATATTTGGTTTGAAATAGTATCGCCAGCATCTTCTATTTTTTTTGATATTCGTGCTTGTGCCTCTTTGAATTTTTTCATTTGGTCAGTTATATTTAATACTTCACCTTGCATGGGTGCAACTAAACGTTCTTGTATTTCTTTTCCTGTTTCTACTATATTTTGAATCATTACCGCATTATCTTTCGCTATATTGGTTCCCACCTTGCCTACAGATAAAACATTATCTATAATAATATATGCGTCACCTATACCTGGTATTATTTTAACTATATTTTTTCCAAAATCCGCCATTTCATCCAATGAATTTAATACAGAACCTTTTAACTGGTCAAATGTTTTTTTTGCTACTCTTGTTAATGGTTCGCGTGTGGATTCTACAAAAATTTCAATCATTTTTGCAACTGAATTTGATGTTTCGCGAACAATTTCTTGCACTTCGGGGTCATTAGTTACTTCACGCAATACAATACCTTTCTCACGTAGTCGCCTTATTAATTCTTCGCGTTCTACCTTATCTATTTCTTGTATACCCATAGAAAGCATTGATAATGAATCGATTACGTGAACAGCAGCTTCGGCTGATTTATAACTTGCTAAATTATAAACTGAATCTGTTATTTTTTTTAATGCGCCTGTTCCGGCTTCTTTTAACGTCTTATCACTCGTTCCGATATCTCCTACATATTCATCTGCGTTTTTTAGATCACTATTATTTTCTATTTTATTTTCATCGTCATTTTCTATTTTATTTTCCTCTTTATTATCACTCATAAAATAACACTATTTTTTATTTTTTGCGTTTTTTCTCTTAAAATCACTATATGAAAACTCTATTTGTTTGTCTTTCGTGATATTATCAACTTTACGAGATTGTAAAAAAATAAATTCATTTGTTTTTCCTTTAAAATGATATATATTCATTGTTTTTTCTATTTTTTCCTTTTGTATTGGTTTTAATTTTGCATATGTTTTATGTTGTATTTTTTTCTGCGTTTCTGTTTTTTTCACTTCATGTTTCATCTGCTTATATAGTTTTTTGCATCCAAATAACATAACAAATTTTTTACCCAATGCTTCTAATAGTCTATAAGGTAAACTGCGATTTGCATAATATTCAAATCCATTAATTTCGCTATTGTATTTCATAGTAACATAACCAAGTGGCGTATATTCAAACATATAATTATATGGATTCACTAATTGTTTTTCTATTTCACCTTCTTTTCGTTCATCTTGTTTTTCTAGTTCATCTTGTTTTTCTAGTTCTTCGTTCTTTTCCTCTTTACAATGTGTTTCGTAACGACTATTTATTTTTTTTATATAAACGTCAATCGGGTCTCTCGTTATTTCAGGATGTTTACTTGGCTTCGAATAAAAATAAACAAAAAATGCATTTATCAATGATAAAAAAAGTAATATACCAAACATTCCTACTATTTTTTCGTCAATTGTTATCATGTGTTAGTTATATGAATCATCTAATATGTATTTATGTTTTTTTATTCTATAATGTTTTAAACAAATCTACCAATTCATCTTGCAGTTCAGCTACTTTAATTTTTTCGTAAGTACTTCGTTTATTATCAGGGTGGATACATACTAAATACATATTTGTAATTTGCTTATTGTACTTTTCTTCAAGTATCTTCTTATACGTGTTCAATTGAAGACAATAATGCCAATAATTCGTATCAGGTAAATGACTTATTTCTTGTTTATGCGAACATTTATTCCAATTACTTATTTTTACTATTTCTTTAGAGCGTTTCCAATCATAAATCAGAAGTTTGTTTTTATCTTCGGGATCATAAAATACCATATCAATTGAACCAGATAGTTTTACATCTTCGTGAAACACTGTCCACTCTGTGCGATAAGGTACAAAGTTTGCATGGTCATTTACAAATTTTACAAAGTAATCCCATTCAATACATGGTTCAATATTCAAACATTGCGGATTTGATTGAAAATATTCCATTAATTGTCCCATGGTTGGGTCTTTCATATCGGGAATAAATTGTCCCAGATTCATAAAACACTCTATTTGATAGTGCATAATTGTACCCGCTTTTGCAGCGGAATCACGATTAGCATCCCACATAGCCAAAATTTCCTCTTTTGTTTTTCCGTAATATTTGTTTTGAGGCCACTTGGGCGATTTCATCATATTGTTTATGATTTTATCTGAATTAAATTCTTCGAAATGAGTATGGTTCCATGTAGTCACAGACGTATATTTTTGACCCGGATCACTCAAGATGGTGTAAACATGTGTTGGTTCATCAAACAATATATGTTTATCACGTTCATGAGCATTGACATCTTTCAAATGCTCAATATTCAAATTCATTTTAGGCAAGTATTCAAACGCCATCTTTTCTATATAAACACCTTTGTAACGCTTAAATAAATTCAATTTTTATAACAATCAATTACAAGCGACATTGGTCTATATGGGTTTTTTACTCTATCGTCATGATCGGGTGTTCGTTGTATCCAACCCAATGAATAATCTATTTTTCTTGTTATTGGTTTCTGTTTTTCATCATAATAATGTAAATAATTGATTTTATCATTATTAAATTCTGTTGAATCTAATAATTGTTTAACATTAGTGTATGTAGGAAACCATACATGTCCTCCATTTATTACTTTTTTATTCACTTTATCATAACTTCCACCTCCTCCTGAATCAAAAACTAAATTTCCATTTTCATCTTTTAAAGATCTATTATATAGAATGTCGCAATTATAATCAGGTATGGATAAACGAAATAATCCGCCTGGTTTTAATATTCTATATATTTCATTTATACAATCTTTTAATTCCGAGTATTCAATATGTTCCATAACATCTTCAGATTGAATAATATCTACACAATTATCTTCTAACATATATTTTTTTGTTACATCATGCTTTATGTGAAATTCATTATTTTGTGTTAAAGAAATACCAATAAAATTTTTATTTGTAACATTTCTTCTTTGCATTGGCAAATCACCAAGATAAAGATATATTTCATTGTTTTTTTGTAAGATATCAAATTTCATTTTTAATAAATCGTTTTCATTTTTTTCTATTAATTCGCTTAATTTTGCAGCATCCTTATTCATTTTATGTTTTTCATTTAATAAATAAATAATTTTGTATTTATCATTAATTAATTTATTATTAAAAGACATTATATATTTTATAATGAACTGGATTTATATTGTTTATTAAAAAAATATAATAACAAAATTTTATAATACAATAAACAATGTTAATAGAAGTCGCTTGTGGTATTATGTTCAATAATGAAAATAAAATATTAATGGGTTTACGTCCTTTAAACAAAGAGCACGCTGATTATTGGGAATTTCCTGGTGGTAAACGTGAAAAAAATGAAACAATTGAAGATTGTTTAAAGCGTGAATGGAAAGAAGAATTGAACCTAGAGATAGAAATAGAAAATGAGATTTATAGTTATATTATGCATAATAAATATAAATGTCGTTTTTTTATTGGTCTAGTAAAGAATGAAGATTCGTTGATTGTTCATGAACATAGTAAAATAAATTACGTTAACAAAGAAGAGATAAAACAAATGCATATTTTTCCACAAGACATCCATGTATTAGACTACTTTTAATAGATTGTTAATTTGCGCGATGATTTTCTCCCTTTACTAGAGCGTTTGCTTGATTTGCTTGAACTTTTTCTTCTTTTGCTGGAACTTCGTTTACGTGTGGTTTTTTTTCGGCTGCTGCTACGTTTGGGTGATTTGGAGCGACTTCTTGAACTTGAGCGGGAACGTCTTTTCGAACTACTTTTTGGCATAACAATATATTTGTTTGACTCATCGAATATAGTTCGTGCAAATGGTGTAGGTTTATGTTGGATAGGCATTCTTAGCATTTTTTCTAAATCACGAATAGTAAAATCACGAATAACATATTGTTCACCATCTACCTTTACATCTAATTTTGCATCATCTGTTCCAGGTATTTCCAGATAATATTCACTTTCACTTATTGGTTTTCCATTTACATACGTAGCGTTTTTACCAGTTGATTCTATATATAATTGGTTCTTCATATTATATGTTAATAAAAAATATAAATGATTGTTGCCTATTAATCATATTTATTATTAAATTCCATAATAGTTGTTATGCGTTTCTTTACTTTATCAATTGAAAATGCACGGCGCGTTGTTAATTTTTTCAAAAGAACGTGAAACCATTGTTGCATTTTTTCACTACATTCTAATTCTTCATTATGAATTTGCTGCCACTTTAAAACATGTTGCATTACCTTGGTATGAATATTATAAACAAAATTTTCTATTTGAACTTTGGTCATTTGCTCCCATTTACCTTTTTCATAAAACATGAGCTTTTTTGATTCGCTTCTATGAAATGGAATATCTTCCATTTCTTTAAAACTCATAACACGTTCGATAGTTTTAATAAAAGCGTCTTCATAACTATTATCGTAATAAATTTGTAAATGTTCGTCATTAATATCTATATTTTCAATAAAATCTGAATAAGAAATATTTTTTACTAGTTGAGTATAATCTTCATGGTCGTCATGTCTTTCTTTCTTATGTCGTGACGTTTCATTTACTTGTTGAATATTTTCTTCAAGAAATTTACATTTTTCTTCCAAATTATTATATTTATCTTGCAATGTTTGTATAATAGAATACAAATTATCTATGGTCTTATTATCGATAGATTCCATAATATATTTATATAAATTACTTTAATACATTTCACAATTAATTTTTTTCAATTTTATATATATATGACCGAATATACAAGACGTTATCACGAAACATTGAATCCATGCGTAAATATTTGTCCACCCGAAGAAAAAATATATGCACATCGCAAACAAAATATAAATCTAAATATGAATTTTACTTTTTATAATGAAAAACGACCAGTAATTAAAACAATAAAAACATACGAACCTTCTTCATTAATTAACAATCACAATAAATCGATTGTATCATTTTGTAATAAAGATGGTAAAATATGCAGACCATGGCATAATCAAAGTGACCGCGCTTATCCAAGTAATGAGCAGCCACATAATATAAATAATGACCTAAAATATATCGGAGGCGACATAAAACACAACCATTATGATAGATATTTAAGAAGATTGAAAGCTGGTGTATTAACAAAAAAATAATCTCATTATAAATTATTATGAACAACATGATTTTTTCATATAGTGGTAACCCATCACTAGTGGTTTCGAAAATACCGACTAAATTTATCGTGAAGGAAGAAAAAAAAATAAGACAATCATCTAATAAAGAACACGAAAATATGTTGTTTAGTAATAAATCATCGTTACATGGTTCCATGTTTCAACGTATTCAATATGTTACATCAGGTTGCAGTGCTTGTGGTAAATAATTTTATTAATCATTTTTTGAATAATAAAATTATGCTTATTTATTGCTATGTAAAATAAGAGTCATTGACCAATCGGAATTATTAAATTCTAGAATTCTTCCAAATTCATCTATTATAGATAATTTGAATTTATTTATGCTTACTGGACCCTGATAATTTCGAGGAACAGCAGTATAACGATCCATACCTGCACCAGATGAGTTTCTACTAAAATCTAATTTTGTTAAAATTTTTCCACTTGATGCAGGTATTTGTTTACACCCTTTATAAGTGATATCATTTGAATAGACCTTAGAATCACCATTACTTTGATAATCATCTAATACTAAATAACCATAGCGTATAGAATTTAAATCAAATGGTCCATCACTTACTATAGTGTTATAACTATTTGCTACAATATTTAACGTATATGTTTCTTTTCTATAACCAAATATGTATCCAATTTTACGTTTTATGGTATTACTATCTTCTTTATTATCAATAGTTTTTCCAAAATCAAGTGAAATTGTTCCAGGTGAAGTTATTCCATTTGCATCAAAAACAAGTACTAATTTACTAACCATTAAATCTGGATTAGATGAAAATATCGGATTGCTAATATCAGGGTGAAATATATCATAAATTTCTTCATTTACAATTTCTTCTGGAATAAAAGAAACACGTTGAAATAATCCACCGAGCTTATTGATTTCTTTTTTCACTTTTCTTAAGTAATAAATATACTTGGTATAGGAAGTTTCTTCGAATGACGATTGTTTCCAGTTAGGCACAATGATTGTTTTTGTTTCGTCACCAATAGTTAAATTAAAAAAATTATTACCTAAACCATTACTTATCATCATAATTATATCAGGTGTAAATAAATTTTGTATTTCAATACTATTCACTCTATGAAAAGTTTCTTTAAAACTTATACCAAAATTGTTAGTTGGTGTTAATTCATCATCGCGAAAACGACTATCAATAGTAATAATTTTGCTTACAGATGCATTTGGTGTATCCATCATCTCTTTAGGATTGGGCATTTCTACGTTTGGTTTAATAACAGGGAAGTTTGTATTACTAAATATTGTTGAATTAGCTGTTTGTGCAATAGATTGTGATTCTTTAATATTAGAATTTAGTATATTAAACACTTTTTCTAAAAATAATGATGTATTTTTTTTTGTTTGTGAAGTGAAATCTTTTGTTAAAGCAGTTTGATTTACTTGATTCATAGAATGCAAATAAGATTGTTTTAAGGTTTCTTTGCTATAGTGTACACCAGATAAACCAAATAACTCTTCGAACTCACTATTTGAATATTCATCGATATTTAGATTAAACATATAATATAATAAGATATAGTTTTTCTAACTTTCCCTTATTTTGAAATATAATTGCCATTTTTTTATGTAGAACAATAATAACCTATGAATATTCCCGAACTTTCTCTTCACACTAATTATGATTTTATAGTGCAAAAATTTCCAAATAATCATAAGCAGGCCATGGGTGCTGTTTTTACCTCATTTTCCTTTATAGAATCCATGTTTTCTCTTTTTGATGAAACAATATTTAGTTATGAAAATTATAAGTGGTGTGATTTAGGTTGTGGTACAGGATATTTTTCAGTAGTTTTATATTACAAACTTATGAATGGATTAGCAGCTAAAATACCTGACACCCATATTCGAAGTAAACATATTCTAGAAAACATGATATATATGGTTGATATTCAAGAAGAATATATAGATGGATTGAAAGTATTATTCGGTGAGCAATCTCACATTTATTGCCACGATGCTCTTATTTGGAACCCTAACGTTCGTTTTGATGCAATCATTGGAAATCCTCCGTTTCATTTGAATCATATAAAACAAGTTCCAACTAACCATGAAGAGAAAAACGTATTCGAAAAATCAAAAACAATATGGCCACTTTTTGTGAAAAAAGGGTTTCAGTTATTAAAAGATAATGGATATATGAATATGATTGTACCTTCATTATGGTGCAAATACGATTCTTATGGAGTATATGATTTACTTGTTCCACAACTAAAAAAACTGAAATTATATAACAATACTCAAGTCAATATGTTATTTCATTATCAGGCACAAACACCTTGTTCAGTTTTCCTAGCACAAAAATCGTTTTCCATTGAAGAGAAAAAACATTATACATTTGAACATTATGACACAATTAGTAAACAAATCCTACCCTTTTCTCTTTATAAAAATAAACAATCTATTCCTATGAATGCAAGTAATTTGTGTTTACGTGTTTTTCTTATGGCTCAAAAGTATGGTTCTTTAGATGATCATTGTAAGCGTTCCAATATGCCAAGTAAGAAAGTTTCTCTTCATGAAGAGAAAAGTTCTCTGCATTTCAATAAAAATATTCATAGTTGTGTTTTAGAAAAACGAAACGGAAACAATTTTCCAACGCTTGTTTATAAATATTCAAATATTCCGTGTGCATTTCATTATAAACCTAAATTGGTTCTTGCTCATAAAATGTATGGATTTCCTTATTACGATAAAAAAGGGGAATTCGGTATTTCAAATAGAGATAATTATGTTATTTATGACTACAATAATGATGATTTTCTCTTGATGCAGTCTTTTACAAGTTCGTTGTTCTTTATTTTTCTATTAGAATGTTTCAAATATCGCATGAAAATGATTGAACCAACTATAATAGACTATATTCCTAATATTGCCAATATGGAACATCAATGGAACCAAGAATTAACAAACACTATCGAAAAAAATGATGAGTTTTGGTTTGCATACTTTTCTTGCACTCATGAAGAGAAAAATCACATTATAAATCATTTTTCCAAAAAATATATGCGTATTCCAACACTTGATAAAATCATGAATAATGAATAATTTTTTCTGGTAATTTTATTTTAGACCACCTATTTAATATGACTTTTTACAACGAAAATGTTAGTGAAGTTCGAAGTCCTATTCACCACAATTCCAACACAAAGGGTGATAAAGGCAAAAGTTACGACGACTCAAAATCCAAGGTCGTACATCCTTACTTAAAAAAAGGACAAGGTAAATTAGCGTCCAGTAATCATGGAATTACTGAATTTGCGAAAAAACGTAAAGAAAATGTTTATGCTTCGCAAGAAAAATTGGAACGTAATCCTAGTTACATCAACGATCCATTTGGATATAAATATGGTTTCAAATCGTAAATTCATCTATTAAATTTATAATGCATGTTATCAATTTAATCTTTATTTATTGGTAGGTCTATTTTGAACCTTTTTTGGAACAACATAACCGCGATTTCTTACACGACGAAGTGCTTGGTTTTCGGCATTACTTGGTATTTCTTTATTGGATAATACAGAATGTCTGTTTTGATTTTGAGCTATTGTTGCTCTTTTACGAATGACTTGTGACGCATCTTTATAGAATTCGTATTTGGTTGCTTCTAAATCATTTCGCGGTTTAGAAACAATTGTTTTAGCCAATTCACCACCCATTTTACTATCACTTGCAACAGATTGATAACTTGTAGAATCAAATACTTTTGTACTTATTCCATTGGGTTCTCTCTTTCCTCCATGAAGAGATGTTGGTTTACTTGTAAACATAGTAAAACGATTTTGAATGCAACAATATGAAGTTGATGGGGTAAAATAATTGGTCTTGTTCATCTATAATTAACACACATAATATTTTCACGAAAATTGATTTTCTCTTCATTTTAATAAATGTTTGCAATTGACAAATATGTTGTATATTGCTGTAACACGCTTCAACGAAGAAACATTTAAGGAAAATTCTACATTTAATAAAGAGAAAGATGACAATATATGGATTTATAATAGTCCAGTCCCGTTAAAATCTATTTATGACAAGGATGATAATTTTATTGTATTAGAAATGAATAATAATCAGAATAAAATCATGGGTATCAGCATTGTACCTAATATATACGAATGCCAAAAATATAATATGTATAGCGACACTAATTATAACCGATATTCGTATTCAAGTAAATTTCGTATTGATTGTTCTGTATTTACTAGTGAAGAAATAGAAAATGTAATGAATCACCTTGAAAACATTTGTTTTAAAGGAAAACGTCATTTGAAGAGAGGTCATGGTATACAAGTATTATCCAATAAAAATGTAAATTTATATTTACGCGAACATGATGACGTTTCATTATTGACACCACTTCAACATATGTTTATGAAACGATACGGAAAAATAAACGATACTACAAATACAATTTAATTAATAGATAAAATAACAATTAAAATATTTGTTGTTATTTTATAATATGAACACTAAAATGGATTTGGATATTGAAAATTATACTATTGATGAGATTTTTCTTGTTTTAGAAGTAAATGAATTCGATAGTTCCAATTTAATCTTGGCAAAAACTGACCAGTATATTCGTAAATTTACAAATGATAATAACATTTTGTTAATTGATTTTTTCCAAAAAGTAAAGTCCCGTTTAATTGACTATTATGAAAATGGCGAACAATCAAATGATGACAATGATAAACCAAGTGTATATATCGACGATGAAGAGCGTGAATCTTATTTAAAAGATAAATTGTTAATATCTA
>Ga0115008_10001392_pt1 | contig 19457 bp, 6 predicted proteins | sample FraStrMetagenome_FD_87164 | JGI IMG/M metagenome (GOLD analysis project Ga0115008, IMG submission 87164) | Marine eukaryotic phytoplankton communities from Arctic Ocean - Fram Strait ARC3M Metagenome | ecosystem: Environmental > Aquatic > Marine > Oceanic | place: Fram Strait | collected 2012-06-18
AGTTGTATTAGTTTGAACTGTGTCGCCTATATCAAGTTGTGTATCATCTGTCATAAATTTATACTGTTCTGTATTTCTATTAACATTAGAACTATCTAACAGTGTAGGTGTTCCACTAGGATGGTTATTACGCTGTGCAAGATCTGCTTTTAATTGCATAGAACCTTGTTGCACAAATGATTTCTTTGTCTCACCAACTTTTGCTTTTGCAGGGTCGATTAATTCAATATATATTATTTCGTATACTTCGTCTTGTGTGCCCGGTGTTTTTGCTACTGCACTTTTTAGAGCACCTACATTAAATCTACGCTTCTTATGCCATTTCTGACTGGCTATTGCAAACTCGTCTATAGTTTTAGTTTCAATACCAGCATATGCTAGTATTTTGATATCACGCTGTAATCCAAAGTTTGGATCATTTGGTCTGTATATATTTTCTGGGGGGAAGTTTATTGGGTCACTAATAAACTCACTATACTCGTCACGTTTAGATTGTTTCAAGAAAGGCTTCATAAACAAATTACTATACTGTCTATCATCATCGTCAATAACTGCAATTTCAAAGTTCTTAGAACTTGCACTAAATCCAAATCTATCTTTTGCTTCTACAGTAAATTTGTATTTTCTATCAATACTTGTAGTATCGTTATCAAACGTCATATCATCGTTATCGAAGAAAGTAAGTCCTGTAATTACTGTAGGGGTTGTTTGTCCAAACTGTCTAACAGTGCCTGTAATTTCACCATTATACTGTAGTGCAAGACCCGGCGGTAATCTTCCTGCTGTTAGTGAATAAAATAATGGAGCATCTGGTACTGTTGTTGTACCTTGTACTCTAAACACACTAATTTGATTAGCCGGGATAGATCCTAACTCTTTTTTACTTGTCCATGCAATATTACTATCAATATCACCAAGCAACATAACTGTAAACGTTTTGTCTTTAAATGTAGATACACTAACAACATTATTTGTAGTTATTATAAGTTCTGCTCTTACTGTAAATTTATACTCTTTTGTAATTGCAGGCTGATATGCGACTCGTCCAGCAATCTCACCAGTATTAGCATCTATAGTCATTCCTTCTGGAACAACACTATTTGTACCATCATCGTTAAGTGCTTGTAATACATAGCGTACTGCACCTTCTTGATTTTCGTTCTTTAAAACTTCTAAGAATAATGTAATGTAATTGTTTGCTCTACGATATCCAAATTCTGCTGGAGTAATCCATACCGGAGTTCTAACGTATGTGTTGTCAGCAGTAAATACGCCTGTTGCAACTTGTACAACAACGTTATCTGCACGTAAGAAATCTTCACCAACTACATATATAACAAAGTTTCTTTTTACAACATCAATCCCGTCACTAACACTTACTTTAAAATTATAAAATCTGTTTAATTTCTTTGGAGGGTTGTAAACATAATTTGGTATAATTTGTCCTTGATAAAACAAACTACTTCTATTCGAAAAGTCATGTAAGTACATGTCATAGTTTCCGCTGTCATACTCGCCTAATTTTGATGCTTTATCGAGTGCAAGCAACGGCTCAACTATTCCTGATAATTTACCTGTTTTTGACATTGCAATACCTGGAGGTAATTCTCCGTCTGCTTTATCAATCCAAAACTCTAAACTTTTATCTGCTGGTAAATCTACGTCTGTTGCTACTAACTGAAAGTCAATTATTTCATTATCTAAAATAAAGTAACGATTGTTAATACTAGCATTACCGACAGGCAAAGTACCTTCTTTAGTTTTCCATATAGGTTCGTCAGCGCCGTTAACTGTTATTTTAAATGTTCTATCTTCAATATCAGTGCCAACTGTTGATCTTAACACAAACGTAAATGTAGTAGTGCGTTCAACTTGTATCGGCGTGCCAATAATATTGTTTTGATATACTCTTAATCCTGGAGGCAACGCTCCAGCAATAATATTAATTGTGGGAGATATGCCTACTGCAATCGGTAAGCCGACTGAAATTGTTTCTTCTTCGTTGGCAGTAACTAAAACTTTGCCACTGACTTCAGTCCAATACGACATTTATACAATCGCTCCCATGTTACTGCCATATGCTACTGGTATTTGTATAGTACCGTAATCTATATCTGAATTTAGTTGTAAGTATTGTGCATGGCTTTGTATGTCTGGAACTATTTCGCCGAATTCTAATTGTGTTGTAAAAACTTCACTGCCCTCACTTGATGTATCAGTAATAACTAATGTGTTACCAGTTAAGTTAGTTGAGATGCCAGCGCCGCCGATAATACGTAATGTTTCACCGTCGTCTACATTCATACTGCCGCTATCTGTAACTACTAACATGCCCTGTAAGTTTGTAGTAATCTGTATATCATTGCCTGCAACTGCACTGACTGATATTCCTGTACCCTGTGTTAGATTCCTAAATTGTAATGCATCGCCTACCTTGCCAGAAAATACTGCAACACCACTACCAATGCTTGCACCTGTTGTTGATTCAGGTTGACGCAGATCTAGTTCGTCGAAGTTTTCATTTACTTTACGAAACGCTTCACGTAAATCATCGCCAGTGCCATCGTTAGCAATATTACCAATGTTAATGTTTTGTATTGTCATAATCTTTTCCTTATACTGTATTTATTATTAACTACCCCAAGCAAAACGCACTGCTCCTGCACCGCCATTTTGTCCAGAGTGTGCTAAAAACCAACGATATGTAAAGTTAGAACTGCCTGAATAAATTGTTTGCTCTCTAATTCTTCCGCCGGCGCCGCCACCGCCACCTTGACCATAAGCATCACCACCTGAATCACCACCGTCGCCCCCGTCTGTTGCACCTGTGTAATTGTAAGGCCCTGATCCTAAAGCCGGAGCATTTGTACCTCCGCTACCTTGAGTAGTTCCTCCGAATAGACGCATACCGCCTCCGTCTCCTCCTGAAGCGGCTTTGTAATAATTAGATCCACCTGCACTCCTGTAAAACTGTCCGAGTCCTCGTCCGCCTGCGCCGCCATAGCCACCGCCGCCTCCGCCACCTGCTGTAGTTGTTCCAGCAGTGCCGCCATTGCCGCCTACTCTAAAATCATAATCTGTTGCGACAGTTAAGAGAGCCGCATCTGCTTGAGCACTTCCGCCTCCTGATCCAGTAGATCCACCATAACAATTTATTGCACCTATATCAGATCCGCTACGGCTCAATGTTACTGTTGTAGTACCACCCGCAGTAGCATTTGTTACAGTGCCTGCTTGAGGATATTTTTGACTTGCCCCGTTAACTGTTTCAAAAGGTGAATTTGTAGAAACTGATCCGCCGATACCGCCGTTACCAACACTAACTGTGAATACATCACCTGGCTGAACTGTAAGTCCTGTTACTCTCGCATATGAACCTCCGCCGCCACCGTTACCAGATCCAGATGAATATTGCCCAGGTGGTCCACCTGCTCCTCCACCTACTGCGTATACATTTATGCTTGTTACACCTGTTGGAACTGTAAATGTTCCTGATGATGTAAGTAATTGTGATCCTGCTACGGCACCTTGACTAGTATCGTTTATAGATACACTAGTTGAAGTACTTGATGCGTCAAGTGTAAATGTAAAGGTTTCAGCACCTTCAGTTGTAGTATCGGCTGTTACATTATATGTAACTTGGGCACTATTACTTTGTACTGTAAGTATACCAGATAGTGAAGCACCGCCTATGTCAGCACTTTGTATACCAGTAATTGTATACGTTACATTAGTTCCGTCTGCTACGTTTTCTGTATCTAATGTAATTGTGAAACTTTGTCCTTCATTAATACTTGTTGAACTTGAAGTCAATGTGTAAGTTGGAGTTTGCACTTCTGGTTCTGCTATAATGCTAGTGTCTAACACCATCTGGTAGTCTGTAAAGTTTTGTAGGGTTGTCGATGTAGTACCGTGAACTAATGCACCTGCATTACCAATTGCGTCATCTATTACGCCGCCAACGTTTTGTACTGTCAACGGTGAGTTAGTATCAATAGACACACTACCATGTATTTCATACGTCCAATCTTCTACTTGTATTGTGGCTGTTCCAGTATCAGCCTCGTTAATTGGAACACTTGCAATCAATGCACCAATACTACCGATCCCTGTTCGTGAACTTGGTATTGCTGATCCTGCTACCCAAAGTCTATCATTTGGATTTAATGTATTATCCAAACTACATGAGTTAATTTCTACATTTAAATTAGAACTAGCACTTGTATGCACGTTTCTAAATTTTAGATCTGATAAGTCTTCACTAAATGTAATAACCATGCCTCGTTTATTTGAATTTGTACTATCTTTATTTTGCGTACCAACTGCAATAATCTTATTATTTCTGCTATCAAACGTAAGATCTTTTAATTGCGGATTACTTTGTCTATAATCTGAAAGTGCGTCTACAGTTCCGATATCATTTAATGCCCAGTCAATTGTAATTGTACCATCTGCTGGATTAATTTTAAGTATGTGTGATTGTTCAAATCCAGACTGCGGACTATCAATATGCCCAAGTCCAATAATAGGATTATCATTTTGATCTAATGTTAGACCTGCAGGATTAAATCCTGTTCCAGTTGCCGCCGGAACGTACCAGCCTGTTTGCCACTGTTCTGTAAGACTACTGTTAAATTTCCATAAGCGTGTTTGTAGTTCAGTGTCACTACCAGGTCTAATTTCTGAACCATATACATAAATGTTTCCATTACTATCTACACTAACAAAACTTGCTTCGCTCTTTTTATCTGTAGGTGTTGTTCTTCTTAATGAAATAACATCTCCGTTAGTTACATCAACTTTTATCATCCAAAAGCCACTGTTTAAACTTTGTAAGTAAGATCCACCTACTGCAATAATATTGCCGTCATCAGCAAATGCCATTGCTTTAATACCAAGTCCGTAACCATCTGAATCTTCGTAACTACGTTGCCATTGTACTGTGCCAGATGCATTAACTTTTGTAATATATGCATCACTTGGGTAGTTTGCACTAGGTGTATTAGTTTCCCAATTCCAAGATCCACTGTAACCTATAAATGCATTTTCAGATGCATCTACAATAACGCTGTTAACATTATACCCAGGAGCATAATCTCTAAACCAAACTGCTGATCCGTGCTTAGTATATTTGTAAATTACTGAATAATCACTAGCAGTCTTTGACCGTCTTATAACTATTGAATTTCCACTACCTCCATGTGCAACAAAGTCAAAACTTTTGTTTCCAGAGTCACCTAATTGTCTAGCAAAGTGTGTTGTTGCCCAATGCTTATCTGAAATATAAATTTCGCCATTCATATCAGTGTGTATACTACATTGATAATATTTACGTCCACCAACAGTTGGAGTATATTGTACTACGTCTGTTTGAGTACCTTGATTTACAACATTTGCAGTTTGGTTAGCCGTTCCGTTACCTTGCACGTCTTTAATATAGAACGGATGTCCTGTAGCATTAATATCCCATGAAATAGTATCGCCTTTGTTTATAGAAATATAAGGATTCAATCCACTAATAGATCCGTTTCTATCACTGCCTGAATTCCAAAGATACCCGCTTGCGCCTGAATTAGTTACAACTCCTGGATATGTTGTTTGAGTACCGTCACTAGAGTCATTAAATATAACTGATTTAGATTGTGAATTATTAGTCATAAATGGAAGATAGTGATTTGGATCTAGTTGTGTCGTTGCAGTTAAACTTTCAATAAGACCAAGATTAAAAGTTTCCGATCCGTCAAATGCATTATCTGCTGTTACTGAAAATGTTTTAGTATTTGCAACTTGTGTAAACGTTCCTCTAATGTTTCCGTATGTTGTTACTAGTCCAGTCATATCAATATCACCTGAACTAATACCTGTAATTTCAAATGGTATTAAAAGTTGTGGATCTGTTGTACTTAAATTGTTTGTAAGATTAATTGTAAATGTACTACCTTCGTTTACATTATCTTTATTAGATGCTACGGTATATTGTGGCGCTTCAAATTGATCTCTACTACCAGGATACATAATCCATAACCCGCCGTCTTGCCCCGACTCTGAGCGTGTTTGCCCGCCCGATGTTGCTAATCCCATAACAAGTACACCACCGGCTCCTGCGCCGCATTCGTAGTTTGTAGCCGCTGGTGTTACTGTTGATACATTATTACCTTTTTGACCTGCTACACCTGTAACAGTAACACCTGCTCCAGGTACCGATAGCGTTTGACTAGAAGCAGTAGATAAGCCTCCACGTAGTCCTGTTAGTGCTTTAGTTAATGTAGAGCCGCCACCTATTGCCCCAAATGTAATTCCAGTTCCACTTTGCCAGTTTGTTACAAATCCATGTCCGCCACCTGAGCCGCCAGTTTGTTGTGGTTTGCTTGCTGTATCGCCTTCTGCATATAATTTAATATCAGTAATTAATGTTGTATTTAAATCAGATGCATCAGTTGCAACGCCGCCTCTAATCTCAAGTACTGTAATTTGTTCATTACTTGTATATGAAGCATCTCTTGCAAATGCAACACTTTGATATACTGTAGTAGTTTGTATTGCGCCGCCGCCTGCGCCGAACTGATATTGTGTATTTCCGCCACTACCTATTGTTGTAGTAACTGTTGAGCCAAAGTCTGATGTAAGACCTTTCCATACCCACTTAGGAGCATCTGTACCACTACGTAACAATATGTAGTATGCATCATATGAATCCCACGATCCTGAACCTGCTAATACTTGTTCAATTTTTCTCTTTAAAAGATAAGCATATTCGTCATTATAATTTTCTGTTCCGCCTGCCGCAACATCAACTGTAAATCTCATATTACTATTTGCATAACTTGCATTACTTAAAGATATATTACCTGATGTACTTGTAGTCCAGTTGTATGGACTAGTTACAGCATTGTTGTAATCTAATATATCAGTAGGATATCCGTTACCGCCAATACTACCAGCACCAGAGCCACCTGCACCGCCACCTACTACTGCGCCGCCTGTTTGGTATCTAAATGATTTACCTCCAATGCCGCCCGCCTTACTAATAGTCCAAGCACCAGTTGTAGTACCTCCAGCACCACCTGCTTTCAGTTGGTGTACTGCTAGTCCTGCTAAGGATGTAGGAGGACTTGCTTCGCCGCCTCCTGCCGTATAAGTAACACCACTATAAGTTACAGTAGTGTCTCCTCCGTCATTGTTACCAGTACCTTTAGATCCAACGTCATACGAAATAACTTGTCCTGGTGTTACAGACAAGTTGTTTAAAATGCCAACTGCACCCGAGCCTCCGCCACCTGTAACTTGTCCTGCACCTAAACTACCTGAAGTACCCGAACCGGCCCCTGCACCAATTGCCATAATACTTACAGATGTTACTCCTGCTGGAACAGTAAATGTTCCAGCGCCTGGAGTTGATACTACTGCATCACCCTCAACTAATGTTGTACTAGTATCTGCAATTTCAATTGACGCAGTAACATTATCAATGCTAGTTAATGATATAACTAATGTTTCAGTACCTTCAGTTGTAAAGTCTTCTGATACTGTAAAACTTTGTCTGTTAACAGAACCTGATATGAAATTACCTGTAAGTGCGCCTGTTGATAAGTCAGAAGCACTAATACCTGTTATTGCATACGGATACGTTACGTTTGGAATACCGTTTTCGATAACTAAGTCGACATAGAAATCATCACCTTCGTTTAGTGTTGCTGTACTTGCAACAAGATTATATGTAATCGGTGAGTTACTTGTGTCATTAATACTAACACTTACAGTTTGACCTGCCGCACTAAACTGTAATGTTTCTGAGCCTTCTAGTAATCCGTCTGCGGTAATAACGTAAGTACGTGCTATATCAGTTCCAACAGTAAGATTACCTGTTAATGGTTCTCCGCTAATATCTGCTGATTCAATTCCTGTAATTGTATATGGAATTATTGTACCTGATAGTACATTTGTTGCTGTTAAGGTAATTGTAAATGTTTCACCTTCGCTTATATCCTGTCTTGTAGTTGCAAGAGAATATACCGGATCTGGTTTACTACTGTCAACAATTTGTACTGCAATACTCTTATCTGCAATATCTGTAAGTGCTAATGTAAATGTTTCATTACCGTCATCAAAGGTATTATCTTCAGTTGCAGTAAAGTTTAGTACAGTTGATGTCCCAACAATAAATGTTCCTGTTAAATTTACATCGCCGATATCTGCACTTGTAACACCTGTAATAGCATAAGGTACAATACTACCATTAACAAGCCCTGTTGTTAATAATGTAATTGTAAATGATTCACCTTCATTAACACTGGTAACATTCGCACTCAATGAATAAGTTGCTTCTACTGCACCTATTGCTTCGACAAGTGTTTCGTCGCCTGCAATAGTTAATACGTTTGCATCATTATACGGTTGGAAAGCGTAAGCATTTTGTCCACCCATTAAACTTCTGTAGTTTGAGTAGTCTGTACCACTATTACCATTATCGTTTAACTGTGCTTTTGCATTTCCTACAACCCAAGCCTTATATTCTGCCGGTGTAGTTTCTGGTAATATTTCACCGTATGTTGTTACTAGTCCTGCAATTTGTGGAGCCGCCATAGACGTACCACCTATGTTTGCTATTCTAAATGATGTGTTACCATATTGTCCATCTGTAAATCTATTTGAAGTACTTGTAGCACTAAAAATATTTGTACCCGGTGCATACACATCGACACCTGGACCTTTTTCTGAACTCCGTGCTACTTGCTCTTTGCCGCCTGCATCTAATGCACTATCAATATTACCTACCATAATAGCATTTGTACTATAAGGTGAACTTCCTCTATGATAATATTTGTTAGTACCAAACCCTGTGTAATAGTTGTCATAGTCTGGATCACTTGCTGTCGCAATTTTATGATATCCATTACCTGCCGCAATACAAACAGTAACTCCAGCCTCGATTAATTCTTCTACGTCTGCATCAACTGACGCAATTCTCATTGGATGTCTATATCCAACACCATCAAATGCACCTGTCATTCCATATGACGATACTTTGCTAGACCCAGTCCAGTCAACACCTCTATATCTGCCTCCAGTAATACCTAAATATCTACTGAAATATCCCCAACTCATGTTTATGACTGTTGGACGTTTCTGCCCAGTCAAAACATCAATTGCTTTTTTTGAATGCCATTCTTTAACAACATCAAAAATATCACTTATTGGCAATCCAGTATTCGGATCGCTAGAGCCTTGTAGTCCTGCAATTTTAATTGAATATATATTTGAACCTTTAGCCCAACCATATGTTTTACCAGCGGCAATACCTGCACAATGCGTACCATGCCCATCATAGTCTGTATAAAAGTCTGCAGGCATTGTACCAGATAATCCACTAGCCGCATACCAATCAATTTGTTGTACTCTACTAATTCCAAAACTATCTTGGAATTCTGGATGGTCTGCTTGTATGCCTGAGTCTTGTACAATAAAATCAACACCAGTACCTGTAAGTGTGTGCGTATATCCGCCAACAGCAACTCCACTAGTATTATAAGGGTTTGCTAGTGCGCTGATTCTACGTAAGCCCCAGTTTATATTTGCTCCACTAGTTAATGTTGATTTATTAAAGTCACCTACTTGTGTTGTATTTCTTGCAATGCCAATGTCGTCACGTAAGTCTGGTCTTAGTTCAACTGCCTGTACTCTACGGTCATTACATAGTTCAACTGCCTCTTGGTCAGTAAGCATGTAATGAGTATTTCTAACTGATGCCGGTCTTTCATTTGCAACTGTAACTGCTTTAGTTGGAACATAAGGTAGCATATTATCTGCTATCATATCCTGTCTAAATGCTATGGGATCTACACCTTTATGCAGAGTAACAATGTATTCTTTTTCCATTAACTAAACCCTTAAATTTATAATGCCGCTATTCTTGTTTTGAAGTCTGCAAAGTCTGTACTATTCGCTACTTCGGTTTTCATTGTTGCCAATGTTAATGTTTCTGTAACTGGTGCTGTCCAAGCATAACCTACTGCTGATTTTGTAAGCACGTCACTTGTATTACCGCCTGCTAACAAGTCGCCTATATCATTTGGAATTACGTTAGTTGTATCTGTAAGTTGTGATACATCAGACTTTATTACATTAGTTGTATCTGTAAGTTGTGATACATCAGTTGCAATAACTTGTCCGTTGTCTGTAAGTTCGCCTACATCTGTAAGTGATAGGTTTTTCCAACCGCCGTTAATATATACTTCTAGATGATTTGTTTGAGAGTTAGCAACTATAAACCCCTCAGTAGTAAATCCACTACGTCCTGCTGTATCATAACTTGGTGGAATAACTTTTGAAAATGCATTTGCATTTAGTGTTCCGTTAATATTTACAAACGAACTATTATGACCCATTTCAACATTACCACTTAGTGTATTGTAGCCAATGTGTATATCTTGTCCTGCTGTTCTTAAATCAATATCTGAATTTGAATAAATTACAACGCCGGTGTCTTGAACGGTTATGTAGTCTTCAACCGTAGTAGATTGTAATGTAATAACACCTTGTGCTGTTAATGTTATGTTTGCATTTACACCTGTGTTTGTAGTAGTAAGTTCAATGTTTGAATCAACAACGTCCCAAGTATTACTTGCTATTGGTCCAACAATTTTACCATTGTTGCCATCTACAAGTAATGTACTATCTGTAGCATGTACACTACCAATGGTATCAACAATAAGTGTACCGCCACCTGTTTGTGCTGACTTAACTTGTTTTAAATCTACATATAACTCGTCAAAGTTATCATTTACTTTATCAAATGCTGTGCGTAACGGATCGCCGTCACCTTTGTTAGCACTTGTACCTAAGTTAACTGTTTGTTTTGCCATTATACTTTTCCTACTACAATTTCAACTACGCCTCTTTCGGTATTGTCTTTGGCTTGCAATGCTTTACCAATTACTGTTCCTACTTTTGGATTATTATCAACTATTGCATATCCTACAATAGCACTGGATACTAATAAGTCTCCTGGGTTTACTTTGCCAATTACTTTACATGGAACTCTACCAGTTAGTGCTACCGGAGTAACAAACTCGCCTTGTAATCCACTGTTCATTAAGTATGCTGGTTTATCACTAACAACACCAATTACTCTAGTATCACCTTTTATTGCTGTTGTTGTGATTTCTTTTGCTCCACCTAATACAATAACAGTACCTGCATCGTGTGCTTCATCTGCTGAATAGTTTTCTGCTAAGTCAGCGTAACGTGCTGATGTTGCATTACCATCAAATACTGAAGCATAAACTGTGTTGTACTTCAAAGAAGCCGTACCAATACTATAAACATTGTTTGTATCAGGAACAACACCATCTTTGCTAAATTTAAACGGTGCTTTAGTTGCCGCTGAATCTTTAACAAGAATACTTACTTCACCTGCGTTAGTTTTACCAGTTCCTGCACCTAATGCAATACCTGTTGAACCTGTACCTTTTTCGTTAGCCGCTTCAATAAATTGTGTGTATATCCAATCAGTACTAAGTCTTGCATCAGTACCAAATGTTGAGTTTGTTTGTAGCGTACTTTTTGTTTCTGCTCCAGAGTTACCAATATCAATACTTGCACCAAATTCTGCTGTAATGTCACTTGTACCTGCTGATTCAAATATTGTTGCACCACCTGGTGTAAGCATTTGGATAGTTGTTGCCGCACCTGTCTTTGGTTGTAAAATTGTGTATGCATCATCACTACCAACAATAAGACCAGTTGTTCTAATCTTACCATCAGCCTTGGTCATTACAATACTATTATTGCCACCTGTTGTTGTGATTGCTTGTGCTGTTGCACTTGCTGTTGCACCACTTATGTTTGTAAGTGCTGTATTATTTGCAATTTGTTCTATGTCTGTTAAGTCAACACTTCCTGTCTTAAGTGTTACCCAACCATTTGTTACTGCAAAGTCACCACTGTCAAAACTTGCTACACCTAAGTCTGCTTGTGTAATACCAGTTGCGTTTGCTCTAGTACTTGCCGCATTTAAGTTTAGTTTACTTTGTGCTATCGCCGCTGATGCGTTTACATCTGCGTTCATAATACTACCGTCTTTAATAGAGTAGTCAACTCTGTATTCGTCGCCTAATCTAGTACCAGTAAATTCTAACTGACTACCTGATGCCGGAGTACCATTTGCTATTTCAAAGTGTGGACCACTTGTAATTGTACCTGTTGGTTGTGTTATAAGTCCTGTTGTACCGGCAATAGTTACTGCTGTAATTGCTCCGCCGCCATCAACTGTAGTAATTGTTATAGTAGCATCGTTTGCTGGAGTTGCTCCACCAAGTAAGTTACCTGCAACTGTAAATGTTTCGTTTTGTGTATAACCAGTACCTGCTGTAGCAATAGCAACACTATAGGCAGTACCACGACCAACATTAAATGTTGCACTTGTACCTGCACTTGCTGTAGTTGTTGCTGGTGCTTCTGCATAAACTTCTGTGTGTACAGATGCTTTTGTAAATGTACCTGTAAGTTCTTTATAAACAACTCTTTGTACGTTACCTAATACTCCATCTACTTCTGAAACAATATCGTAAATCTTACCAGTATTTGAACCTTGTACAAGTTTACCATTTGCTGTTAATGGACCGTCTGCAATATTATCTGAGTCAATCATTATAACTCTATAACCAGTTCTATGCATCACTTGATCTGTATAAAACTCTGCTTCTGTTTGTGCTGATGCACTTGCTGGCTTTTCGAGTGTTACGTCACGCATACCATCTAAGGTGTTATACTGTTCTACAACATTATCAACGTATGCTTTGTTAACTGCATCTGAATCTTGTGATGGTGCTAAAACGTTAATAATACGCTTACTGCCCATATTCAAATTACCAGTCATTGCCGCATGGCCGTCTCTTGGTAATGTGCCGCCACCGATTACATTGTTAACTGGAAGACCATTGTGATCCCAGCCTAAACGTCTATTGACATATCCACGTATTGCGTTTTGCGTTGGAACAATGTCTGAACCGTTTTGTGTCATGCCATCGTCAGTACTAAATTCACTAACAACAACACCACGTTTAAATCCAATACCGTCCAAGTTACTTAAAGCAATACTACCTGCAAATGTAACTGTACCAGTACCTTGGTCAACTGTAAAGAATCTACCTACACGGAAGAAACCATCTTGGTCTGTACTTACATAGAACACTCTACCTTTTGAACGCTCTTGTACTTCGTATGATTGATTTGGTTGTCTCGGAGCACCTAGTAATACGTTTGGATAGTTACTAGTATTGTATGATCCTGTACCAATGTCTAAGAAGTCGTGTCCTGTTGCTCTTGTAAGTGAGATGTTAATTGTAATATCACCCGGAGAACCTTCTGGTAAACCAATTCTAATTGTGTTTGCTTGTCCGCCGCTTAGTACAACAGAAGCATGAATACCTGTTGCGTTTGACGTTAAGTTGTGATCAACAAATCCACTTGGGTTAGTTGCATCAACAACATCTGCAATTTTAATAACTGCATAACCTACAAAGTCTAAATAGTCAACAACTCTGTGTAACTTACCTTGCCATGCAAAGATCATGTTGCCTCTACGTAGTCTTGCAATATCTGAAACTTCTGTAAGTTCTGAAATCGCAATACCTACATCGCCTTTAGTTGCACCTAGTGTAGTGCCTCCAAAGCCTACCGCTGGTGTATCGCTTGTATGGTTAGTGTCTACAATAACTCTAACGTAATCGTACGTTGCGTCAAAGCCCATTAAGACTTTATTGTCTCCTAAGTATTCACCAGTACCTTCAGTAGTTGTAAATTCTGTTGTTCTGTATGTAAATCCTGGACGCTCATCAAATTCAAATGCTGTACTTGGACGGATAGTAAGTCTACTAGTGTCTAATACATTGTCAACAATAACAACTTGGTTATGTCTGAATGTAACGAAATGATTCTCGTCAATAGTTTCAATTAATCCGTCATTACTAAATCCTGATGTTGCAGTACTAAAGTTATATTTGTAAACTTGTCCACTATACAATGGAGTATCTGTAAGTACATTTACAGTACCTGTTACTGTGACAGATAAAATTTTACCATCGCCGTCAACTGTATCAACTGTAATAACACAATCATGTGTTGATGTAGTACCGTCTAGTTTACTACCATCTACAGTAAAGTTATTACCTACTGCATAGTTAATACCTGGTGCTAAAATTTCTGCTAGATATGTACCGCTACTCTGACGTGTTTTTTGTACGTTAAACTTAGCCCCAGTACCTGCCGCTACTGCTGTGAACGCAACATCAACATGCCCGTCAACTAAAAAGTCTTTCACTTTAGCAATACTAGAAACTTCGTATCTTCCGTATTGACCGTTAGTGTGTAGGATGTTAATTTCACCTCTATTCTGTGGCGGTGATTCTGTATCAAACCCGAATACACTTAGTTGTGTAGCGGCAAGTAATAGGCCGCCTGCATTAACGTCAGTTGGTACACCTTCGTTAGTTGAACCAATAGTAACTGCGTTTGTAGTATCAAATGTACCTGTTACATCTTTTAAGTAAACTTTTTTACCTCTTGTTTCAAATACAACTGTACCTGTTGCTCCACTAACTGCCTGTGTTGCTGTTGTACCACCTACTGCTAATACTGTAATAACATCTGCAAATGAAAGAGTAACAGCGGCTTCAGCAGTCTTAGCAACTTTAACCATATTGTCACGCAATGTAACTGCATCTGGAACTTCGTTTGGATCACTACCGTTGGCAACTAGTCCGTATTCACCGTATGCGTTTGAGCCGTTAAGTGATCTAATTTCACCACCATTGTTTGCATAGTATGCTGTCCAACAGTAGTAAGTAAACTGTGATACCATTTCTGATAACGCACCGTTAGTAACTACAAGACCATATCCTAAGTCGTTAACTTGTGTAAAGTCATTGCCTAGCATACTTCTGTTACCAGCAGTTTGTACAGTAATTTCAACTGGGTTAACTTCACTTGCACTGTCTAGTGTAATTGATCCGTATAGTGTTCCTGTCCAACCTGCTTTTGCGTTTGAACTTGGATCAAGTATAAGTGTTGCTGTACCTAAGACTGGATCCCAGTCTCTAACTGCGTTAACTTGAAAGCGTCTACCTTCAACATAGAACGGAGCCGGCACTTGGGGTTTCTTAACAAATAACCCTTGATCTGTTTGTGAACGCACATCAATTTTAAATGCTGTTTGCTTGTTAATAACTTCCATAGGAACGTTACCAACAAATGCGTCAACAAACATACCGCCTCTAAATGCTTGTCTGTTTAGTGAGCGTGAAAAACTTGAACCTGTTTGACAGTAAGGCGACTTTGTTTTAACTTGTCCATCTGGATCAAGTACCATCATAAATCCGCCGTGTCCTGTAACAGAACAGTTTCTTACAATAGTACCGTCATTACATAGGAACACATCAACTTCGTCATTATTTTTAGGTAAGTTAATGTTTGCGTTAAATGCAAATGCTACACAATCAACAAGTGCATCTAAATTTGTATATGCTGTTGCTTCTACAGTTAGACTTGGATCAATAACTTGAGTTGCTAATGCTTGTGTTGCTGTAACTACTCCGTTTGTTAAAACAGTATTTGCAAGTGTACTAATGTATCTTATTGCCGCTTCTGTTTCAGTAGTTTGTCCTGCTACTGCACCTGAATAATATGCACCTTGATTTGTTAGTGACTCTTCACGTCCGCCGTAAGTTAAGTCTGCCGCAAGTCCTTTAATAATTAGTCTTGTGTCTCTACGACATTTTGCTTCGTTGTAAACTAGCGAAGGGTATGTAGTGTTTACATAACTAATAACTTCTTCAACCATAAATTCAACGTTCTTAGTAAGAATCTTTGATGCTATTGGAAATTTACCTGGATTAGTAATACCGAAGTTGCCTACGTTTCTATCTTTAGTTGGATCTGTTAGATAGTGTCTACCAAACCAACCAATTGGGTTACCTGTTAATTGGTCAACATATCGTGAGCCGCCTGTTGGTAAGTTTGTATCTTTAATACCAGTAATACTTAATGCATCACCGCGGAGATTATCAAATGCTTCATCACGATAGAAGTACACGTTATTCCAAGGTGACTGTGAACTACCTTTTTTAGGTTTAACAATTACTCGTCTAAACTCATCACCTTTTAATGATACGTTTGCTGGTAATCTAATTGGAAAGTGTTCGTCGTATGTACCTGATTCAACTCGAATACTAATCTGCCCAAACTTAATAGTATTAGCATATTCAATTTCTTCGCCTGCTATAAAGTCAACTGGCTCAAGAAGTTGAAGTTCAAGTATATCTGTATTACTAGGATTACTTGGATTCAAATTTTCACTTAAATATTCAACAACTCTACCTAGTGCGCCAGACTCTTTACCGCGGATAACTTTACCTGGCAAAATATCTGTGTTGTCCGGATCACCTTGATCAAGATAATCATTTGTGCTACCATTACCAACTGTAAGTTTATATGTGCTACCGTCAACAATAGCCGGAGCATCAAACACATTACCGTCATTAATAATGCCTGTAATAATATCAAACTTAGCACCAACTGAGTTACGTCCGGTAGCATCTGTTTGGAAACCTGAATTAACATATTGTGAATATACAGTTTGATACGTAGTACCTGGGCTTAAATTTTGTAATACAATATCAACTAATGCTTTTAAGAAAGCAATACCTGCTAGAGTTTCAGTTAATTGTGTACTAATAGCCGCTGTTGCACTTGCATTAGCATAATATCTAATACCAGCACGTCTTGAAAGGAAGTTAGCATTGTTACCAGTTAAGGTATCAAGGACTACTGCATCAATCATTAATCCTACATCACGAGCGCAGGTTTCTCTGTTATATATAAAGTTTGGATACGTTGCATCTAAGTAACCGATAACTTCTGCTTTAATCCATTCTTTGTTTGGATCTAATAAGTTTTTAACATTAATACGTCCTGTCGGAATAGTTTTAACTGCCGCTGTTCCAATTGTTGCGTTTGTTCCAAAGCCGGTATGTGTAATTGTTTGTGCATAGTTGCCTAGTTCAAATCTTGAAGCAATTTGCAATTCTTCTGCTTTACGTGCCGCCGCTCCAAGTGAAGCAAATGCATATGAATTACTTCTACCTGCTTTGCCTGGATTTGTAGTTGCGTATCTATCGTCGCCTGTTGTGCTGACATATAAGTTAGTAGCACTCTTACCTTCTTGCTGATCAACATATAATTTAGTAGCAACTTGTTTTGCATCTGATTCTGTTGATATTGTTCCTGCTAGGCCGCCTGGGTGATCGCTTGCAAACAACGGCCCAGTCATTGTGTCGCCTGCTCTACGTACTACACTCTTACGTGGCAATGCTTCGTTTGATAGATAATACCCTGCTAAACTTGTATCTAATGCTTGATCAGTTAATGTATGCGTACTTGCAACAACTGTTCCCGATACGTTTATACTATTTGTATTTGCAATAGCATCTGCTGAACTAGGATGTAAGCCAATTGTATTATCATCAATGATACGAATATAATAAATTGTGTTGTCTGTTAGCCCTGTTAGTGCTGATGCTGTTGATTTGTACTCATAACTTGCACCGTTTGATCCTCTGTCTAAGCCGTGATTTATTACTTGTAGATCCTGTGTTGATACAATGCCTGTAATTGCTAATGTATATTCTGTAGCGTCTGCTGGCTCATCACGGACCCCGCCCATTTTACCCGGAGCAGTTGCCTTAGCATAGCGTTGGTCGTTGTATTCTTTGTCTGGTACTAGATCATGTATAGTAAAGTTGCCGCCATACTTACTAGTAAACGCTGCCGCGTCTGCTGTTGATATACCTACGTTACCAATTGCAAATCCTGCCGCACTAAGATGTCCGCCTAATTGTGGACTAGTATCACCTGATACATTTGTTCTACCTGCTTGGATTAATAGTTTACCTGCTTGTGTTACGTTAAACACAATAGTGTCGTCTGCAGGGTCACCTGTAATTGCACCATTTGATACTAGTTCAAGTGCTTCAACACCATCTTCTGCTGTGTTAACTGCAAGCACTCTACTTGCAAGGCCTGTATAATCATCTGGTGTATCACTTAAACTTCTAAAGTTTATCTGTCCACCGATTCCAAATACAGCATAAAGTTCCTGAAAGTTTTCATTACTTTTACGAAACGACTCACGTAAACTGTCACCAGTACCGTCATTGCCTTCTACACCAATATCAATAATTTCTCTTGCCATCTTATAACTCCATTAAGCAGGTATTGCTAGTTTGTCTATATCAAAATTTACACTCACGCCGCAACCACAACTGCTATGTGCGTTTGGATTGTTTATCTCAAACATTGATCCCATAATATCTTTTTTATAATTTATTTCAGTTCCAAATAGGAACATTAAACTATGTGAGCCAATAACAAATGTACAATCATTATCTGTTTTGAATACAGTGTCATCTTCTAATAACTCTTCAGGCGTAGCGTATGTACCCCATTCATATTCAAATCCTGCACAGCCTCCACCCTTCATGTTTAGTGTTACTGCATAAACATTGTTTTCTTCGCAAATACTATCAATATGCTGTTTTGCGGCGTCTGTAAGTGTACAAATAGTCATAAACTCTCCTCTATACTGTTATTTATCTTAGTGTTTTATAATCTTAATGTAAATATAGTTATGTTTATAGAAGAATTTAAAAGGAAAAGCCGGCACGTTCGTAAAAGCAAAACTGGTAAGGAACACCAGTATGTTAGACAGAAAACATTTGCTAGATTAAGATGTGATTGCTGTAATACCGAGTTTGTACGCCCACGTGGAAGTATGGACCCTAAACGCCTAAGTAATAACTATTTTCATGTATGTGGACTGTGCGATAGTAAAAAATTCGCACAAAAATTAGGAGTAGAACAGAAGCAGAAATGGAATACATTAACTGCTTCTAGTAATGTTCCTATTGGTAAACTTTAATCTTCTCGTTTGTAAATTGTCCAAGCGCCGTATGCAATAGCCGCATATGCTACTAAACTTGCAATCGGTTTGAAGATTAAAAATGCAATGCCTGCACCAATTAGAACGGCTCCATCAAGAGTTGTTCTTTCATTGAGTCTTGCTGTAATCCATTTTTTAACCATGTGTTATCTCCTATTAAATATTTATTATACAGTTCAATGCTTGCAAGATTCTTACACTTGCTCTCGCACATAATATCTGTGTAATCTAAGAAACTCAATGCCCATTCATTAACTTTATCGTTAGGATAGTATTCACTATGGGCTCTAAGTTTTGCTTTCTTGTAGCCTGACTCTAGTAGTGCAGGCATATCAGGCATTGTGTTGTGTGCAAAGCCTTCGGGTAAGTGTTCATTGCGACTGTATGAATAATGTATCGCAGGACGAACACCACGCCAACTATCTATTACACGAGCAAATCTATCGTCGGTAGGCTGTATGTA
>Ga0115008_10001393_pt1 | contig 19447 bp, 19 predicted proteins | sample FraStrMetagenome_FD_87164 | JGI IMG/M metagenome (GOLD analysis project Ga0115008, IMG submission 87164) | Marine eukaryotic phytoplankton communities from Arctic Ocean - Fram Strait ARC3M Metagenome | ecosystem: Environmental > Aquatic > Marine > Oceanic | place: Fram Strait | collected...
ACGTCATTGACCGACATGCAGGCGACAGTATCGACGCCGCGCGCCTTGATATCATCGACGTGAACCACAAAACCCGGCAAGTGAGCCTCGGAACAAGCCGGAGTGAAGGCTCCAGGTACTGCAAATAAAACAACTTTTTTACCGCTAAAAAGAGCTGCGGTGGTCATCGCTTCGGGCCCCTTATCACCCATGACGGTGAACGCACCTTCCGGGATTTTATCACCCACTTTAATTGTCATCTCGTTACCTCTCAATTATTTAAAAGAATACTGTTACCGAACGTACTTAATGCATCAATCGGCATGAATTATACTACATACAAAGGTGCCAACGTGACCGCTCTACAGCCAATCACAAAACGGTCAATGGCAAACCGTCGAACCGAGCAAGCGTGTTCGGCTAAAACGGAATGTCGTCGTCAAAACCCTCAAACCCCTGGCCTCCACCTGCGTTGTTATCCGCTGGCGATGATGGTGCTGGTGCTTGACTCGGTGCAGATTTGGGGCGTTGTTGCTGTCCTGAATCCTGGGGCGGAGCATTGAAGTCGCCCCCCTGACCACCGCGACTATCGAGCATTTGCATTTCATTGCCGACAATCTCCGTGGTGTAGCGGTCCTGGCCGGTTTCTTTGTCCTGCCATTTGCGGGTGCGCAATGACCCCTCCACGTAGACCTTGGAGCCGCGCTTTAAGTACTCGCCGGCAATCTCCGCTAGACGATTGAAAAAGACAATCCTATGCCATTCTGTGCGTTCCTGCTGCTGACCGGTGTTTTTGTCCTTCCAACTCTCAGATGTTGCCAAACTGATGTTGGTGACAGCGCCTCCGGAGGGCATATAGCGAGTTTCTGGATCTTGGCCACAATTACCCACAATGATCACTTTATTGATGCCACGCGCCATGATGTTCTCCTGTTGTTCGCGAATTTAAGTATGGTTCTATGCTCGCCAAGTCGATAATTTTTCGATCTACCCTTACGTAGGCAAGCGGTTCACCCTCGACCACGAGTATATCTTCAACACCGACAATGTTTAACATTCTTTTTGCAAAATCTTGTTGCTCCACCACGCCACTATTGACTACATAAGTGTGCAGAGCTCTGGGCGTCTGCAACCCGATCGAAGCAATGAGCCATCCCAGTAACACCATCGCTAACAGCACAAAGAGACCATCAGCACCCGCATACTCAACGCTCAACCCGCCCAATAGACCACCAAAAAAGGTCCCCAAAAATTGGCTAGTAGAATAAACCCCCATCGCCGTGCCGCGCGAACCCACCGGACACATTTTACTCATCCAAGACGGTAATACCGCCTCGAGAAGATTGAACCCACTAAAAAAAACTAGCAGCAAAATCGGTGTCAACCATGGGTTGCGACCGACACTCAACACGGCCATCGACAGAGCCATACAAGCAATCGCAATGATAAAGCTGGTTTTCTGCGCACCCCGTCGCTCGGCAATCACCAACGGCGCCAGCATGATAAAAAAGCCGCCGCCCAACAGCGCCAAATAAACCCACCAATGTTCGGTTGCTGGGATCTGTAACTCAATCGACAGGATGTCAGGTATCACCAAAAAACATGCCATTAACGCAAAGTGTAGGGCGAAAATACCAATATTTAGGCGCATTAAATTGGCGTCCTTGAGCAGACTCAAGAGTTGTTTAGTGTCCGCTTGGGTCTCCCGATTTTTAGTCTTCGTCACGGCTTTTGGCAGCGTCACCAGCACCACCACAATACCGAGCAAACCCAAGGTTGCGCTCAGCCAAAACACACCGGACAGACCGGCGTAAGAGACCACCAAGGGACCGACCATCATCGCCAGCATAAAAGATATGCCAATGCTGCCACCGATTGCGGCCATCGCCTTGGTACGGTTTTTTTCCTCGGTAACGTCGGTGACCATCGCCATCAAGGTACTGGCGATTGCGCCCATACCCTGCAGTGCGCGGCCGAACAGAATGCCGATCAAACTATCGGCATTGGCAGCCAGCAGACTGCCGAGGATAAAAACCACCAACCCGCCAACTACCACCGGGCGGCGTCCAATACGATCCGACAAGAGACCCAAAGGTATTTGCAACATCGCCTGCGTCAACCCATAAACACCCAGCGTCAAACCGAGTAGCCACGGTGAGAAATCTGGATAACCTGATACCTCCAGAGCCAATACTGGCAGTATCATAAATAAACCGAGCATCCGAAAGCTGTAGAGCGTTGCAAGGGATGCAACAGCGCGCCTTTCGAGCGCCGAAAACTGAGAGATTTTGGTCAAGTAGGTATCAACGTTCAGCAACAATAGTCGCCGACCATGGTAACAGTGATAATCGGTTTATAACACCGCTATAGTGAGTTGATGAGCGCGTTAAATCGTGCCCTAAGAATAAAATTCATATCGACAGTTTATGTTATTATAAACGGTCTGCTAGCTCGCCGGGCGCGTAGAATAGTTAACATAATTACACCGTGCGCACATCCAGAGCGCGACCCCAAACAACCACATTATAAGAGCAAAAAGACATCTTAATGGATACCATTCACGTTCGCGGGGCACGCACCCACAACCTTAAAAATATTGACCTCGACATCCCTCGTGACAAGTTAGTGGTGATCACTGGACTATCTGGTTCGGGCAAATCCTCCCTGGCATTCGACACCCTGTATGCCGAGGGCCAAAGGCGTTACGTGGAATCACTATCGACCTATGCCAGGCAATTCCTATCGATGATGGAAAAACCCGATGTCGACCACGTCGAGGGCCTCTCACCCGCAATATCGATAGAACAGAAGTCGACCTCGCACAACCCCCGCTCGACGGTTGGCACCATCACCGAAATCTATGATTACTTGCGATTATTGTTTGCCCGAGCAGGCGAGCCGCGCTGTCCAGATCATGGTCAGCCGCTCAGGGCACAGACGGTCAGTCAAATGGTCGATCAGGTGCTGAGTATGTCCGAGGGCACCAAATTGATGCTCTTAGCGCCGGTGGTCAAAGATCGCAAGGGCGAACACCTCCACCTTTTCGATAGCCTGCGCAGGCAGGGTTTTATTCGCGCGCGAATCGACGGCTTGGTCTGCGATCTCGACGAAGCACCCGGCCTCAACAAAAAACAAAAACACACTATTGAGGTGGTCGTCGACCGCTTTAAAGTCAATCCCGGGATTTCTTTGCGACTCGCCGAATCGTTTGAAACAGCCCTCGGACTGGCCGAGGGGCTAGCCACGATTAGTTACATGGATGGCGACCAACCCGATCAGGTGCTATCGGCTAAATTCGCTTGCACTGTCTGTAATTACAGCCTCAATGAACTAGAGCCCAGGCTGTTTTCCTTTAACAATCCAGCCGGGGCCTGTAACACCTGCGACGGATTGGGCGTGCACCAGTATTTTGATATCGACCAAATCGTACAACACCCGAGCGCATCGATCTCCGAGGGCGCGATTCGCGGTTGGGATCGACGCACGCTGTTTTACTTCAACATGCTCAGCTCACTGGCTGATCACTACAATTTCGACATTAATCAGCCCTGGGAACAACTCCCTGAGGCCTACCGTCAAAAAGTACTTTTCGGTAGCGACGATGAGGAAATCAGCTTTAACTATGTCAATGACCGTGGCACGGTACTGCGGCGTAAACACAAATTTGAGGGCGTGATCCACAACATGGAACGCCGCTACAGAGAGACCGAATCGCAATCGGTCCGCGAGGAATTGAACAAATACATGACCAGTTCCAGCTGCCCGGAGTGCGGCGGCACACGGCTTTGTCGCTCAGCGCGCAACGTCTTCGTCGACAATCGACGACTAGAGGACATCGTCGGACTTCCGGTGGGGGAGTGTAGCGCTTATTTTGATGCCCTCGACCTACCCGGCCGCGAGGGAGCCATCGCCGAAAAAATCGTCAAAGAAATTCGCCAAAGATTTACATTTCTTGTCGATGTCGGCCTCAATTACCTCAGCCTAAATCGCAGCGCCGACTCACTATCTGGCGGTGAAGCGCAAAGAATACGCCTGGCCAGCCAAATTGGTGCCGGCCTGGTTGGTGTTATGTATATTCTCGACGAACCGTCGATTGGACTGCATCAGCGCGATAATGAACGGCTGCTAAAAACCCTCGTTCGATTGCGCGATATAGGCAACACAGTGATCGTCGTCGAACACGATGCCGACGCCATTAGCGCCGCTGACCACATCATCGACATAGGCCCGGGCGCAGGCGTGCATGGCGGAGAAATCATTGCCGAGGGCACGGCTGCTGAAATCGCTGCTAACCGCAAGTCAATCACTGGGCAATTTTTGTCTGGCGAAAGAAGCATCCAAATTCCCAGCACAAGACATCGCGCCAAAGGTCAATACCTGTCGATTGAGGGCGCCACTGGTAACAATTTACAGTCGGTTGACCTGAAGTTACCGATTGGGCTTTTCACTTGCATCACCGGCGTATCCGGCTCCGGCAAATCGACCTTGATCAATGAGACGCTCTACCCAGCCGCGGCAACTGCACTCAACAACGCCACCACGTTAAAACCCGCTGCCCACCAACAGATTCTAGGGCTTGATCAGTTAGACAAGTGTATCGACATCAATCAGAGTCCCATCGGGCGCACGCCGCGCTCAAATCCGGCCACCTATACCGGCATTTTCACGCCGGTCAGAGAGCTCTATGCAGGTACCCAAGAGGCCCGCTCGCGCGGATATTCGCCGGGGCGCTTTAGCTTTAACGTCAAGGGCGGCCGCTGCGAGGCGTGTCAAGGCGATGGTATGACCAAGGTTGAGATGCACTTCCTGCCGGATATTTACGTAGCCTGCGATGTCTGTGCTGGTAAGCGTTACAACCGCGAAACGCTCGACGTGCGCTATAAAGGTAAAAATGTTCATCAAGTGCTGGACATGACGATCGAAGACGCTCGGGAGTTTTTTGACGCTATACCCAACATCGCTAAGAAATTACAAACCCTGATCGATGTCGGCCTGTCGTACATAAAACTTGGGCAATCGGCAACCACCCTATCGGGTGGCGAGGCACAGCGTGTAAAACTCTCCAAAGAGCTGTCCAAACGAGGCACTGGGAAAACCCTCTATATCCTCGACGAACCGACCACAGGATTGCACTTTCACGACATTGAACAACTGCTTGGGGTATTGCACAGGCTGCGAGACCAGGGCAATACCGTGGTCGTCATCGAACACAATTTAGACGTCGTCAAGACCGCTGACTGGGTGGTCGATCTCGGCCCCGAGGGCGGATCAGGTGGCGGACAGATCATTGCCGAGGGCACTCCAGAGGATCTCATCAGCATCGCCGCATCCCACACCGGACGATTTTTGACGCCGATCCTCAAGGCGCCCAAAACGTTCTCTGAGACGCCGCCGGCGAAGGCCTGCTAGGTGTTAAAACGCGTGTTATTGGCCTGAAAATGCTGCTTGACGGGCATTGTAGCGTTCGACCATGCCATCGACGTCTGCCTGCTGATAATCACGTAGGCCGCTGAGGATAAGATGTTTGGAACCAGACCCGACGGATTGATTATCGGCCATAAATTCGAACGACAAAATTGCATTGCCACGTTTGCCAGCAATCTCGAGCTGACTGTCGACCAGACGGGTTTCGACCTGTTCAAACTCGAGATTGTCCATCTGCAATGACATGGACGCATAGACCACCAGCGGCCGCTGTGGATTGATCATGACGCTATGCTGGGCCATCAAAGGCAACAAAATATGCGGGAAATTTCGCCCAGAAAAACGCACATAGCTCTGAATTAGGGCCTCGATAGCGGGTTCTCGTCGAAGCACCAGTCCACTCTGATCGAGTTCCAAATAACAGCGATCGTGGCAGTCAGTTATTTTTAGATGCGCGGCCGGAGCCGTCGGAAAGAGCAATCCGGTGTCCGCCGAGAGCATCTCAGAAAAGCCAAATCGCATTCGCTGACTGATGCCGTAACGCTCTAACGCCAATGCGAAAAGCAAGTCGCCCGGCACACAAAACCGCTTATAGTCTGGATCGTGAATTGGGTTGAAGTCGTCACAAATACGTTTTGCAAAGCGACTTCCCTGCTCGGCACTGATCTCTATACGATCATTTTTGCAATCATAAAACGGACGTAAAAACATAGTATTCAAACTCGTTCGGCTAAGAAGCTCGGCACACAAAAACCCCCTGAAGGGTGGATTAAAGAGGTCTCAAGTATCGAGACAACAACACTAGCTCATCTCCATATCGAAATCTTCCAACAGATCGAGAGGCTCCATTTCACGGCCAGCCAACTCGGCGTTCCAGTTGACACCGACCATTAACACGTCGCTATGCATGCCGGGCAACCAGTCATCGAGAAATTCCTCCAGTTCAATGGCCACCGGTGAATAAATAGACCATTCACCGCTGCAAAGTGGCGTTGCCAGATCGATGTGCGACCAGAATGGCATCACATCGATACTCGCATCCGCCTCCGATTCCACTAGCGCCCACTGTCCCTGCTCGTCGCGCAAACCCCACACGCAACCCAACTGCAATGCTTCGACGATCAGTCGGTCGTAATTGGTCTGCAGATCGTCAGATAACGCCTCCATCGGATCCTCCCCTAAGCGTGCTGCCTGCCCAATCATACTGCCTTGTCATCGATGCAATCTTCCCATCCATATTGTTGATAGTGGTGGCGCTTGACCCGCGCCACCTATACTGCGGTTGACGGCTAGCTTAACCCCTCGAACAGCAGCGCTGTTTGACAGCGGTGATTAATTTAAAACGCGATAGCCGCGGCCTTCCATACAGCGCCGCAATACTTGATGCTTCTCTCGATTGGCCCGCTGATAGGACTCAACGCCGCCCAGCACAGCGCCGGCGCCAGCCGAGCGCTTAGCCGTGTCGCTGTCGCCGACGACTGCGCCTACCACGCCGCCCACAGCCGCTCCGGCAACCGTCCCCTGCGTCACCTGCTCGGCCATCGGTACCTGTTCGGCATAACGTTGGCATTCGGCCAAATCGATCGCATATTGTGATTGATCGACAAACTGTCTATCGACAATCAACTCTTTGGGGCCATAAATACCCGGCGCACTAGCACAGCCAGCAAGACCGAGAAAACACATTGTCACCACGCCTAATCTTTTCATTAACATTTCCTCCTGAACGTTCACAGAGCGCCCCCGACCGTCTCCGGCCAAGGGCCCTACAGTTGCGCCTTTCATCGGCGCTGCCACACATTGAAACAAAGGCGCATAGACTAGCGCAATGCCCGAGGTCGATAACAGTCAAAATTCTCGGCACATGACCAAAGCATCTTCGCGCAAATGCTCATCCGCGGTCGGATAATAACCTCGGCGTTCGCCAACCTGAATAAAACCATGCTGCTGGTAGAGTCGAATAGCCCGAAAGTTAGACACTCGCACCTCGAGAGATAACTGCCTAATTGTGCCGCACAACTCATAGATCATCGCCCGCAAAAGTCGACTCCCACATCCAGTCCCCTGACGGCCTGGCGCTATGGCAATATTTAATAATTCGGCCTGATCAGCGGTTTGACGATATACCACAAACCCGCAGACGTAATCAGCATCGCAATACACCCGCGCTCGATGATGCTCAATACTTTCAAGAAACCCCCGATCGCTCCATGGCGCAAGCGAGGTCGAGCGCTCTATCTCAAGAACTGCAGCGATGTGCGCCCGTTGCATAGGAGTAATAATCATAGTCGCCAACACCGGTAAGCACTGTCGAGTATAAAACGCCGCGCTGTGCCTCTAAGCGCCAAAGTCACCCGCAGCCACCGATGCATACTCAGGGTTGCAATACCTGCCACGCGCGACACTTTTCTTGCGGATCCAGCAGCATCGCCTCAAGCGATGGCAAGCTATCTATGCTCACGCCATCTGCGCGGACCAACCGTCCCTCCCTCAACTCGGTAATCTGCGCCGGAAGACACAGCCAATAGCGCGGTACATCGCCTAATATTACAATTCGATTAATCGTCGACTGCGCTATACGCGTTTCCATCACGGTACTGAGAAACTCGCGAACCTGTGCCTCGTCGCCCTGGGTATTTGGCAGTGGTGGCCATTCGATAATATCCATAATCGCCATGTTTTGGGGTCGAACATCGATAGATAACAATAAATTACTCAACAGCTCGAGTTGTTGCCCATTGGGGAGCGCCGCGCCTATATCGCTAAACAACAAGAGTTCGGGGGCCGGTTGCCAAAGCGCGAGTTTGAGTTCCACTGAGGCGCCAGCCGTGGATACCGACGCGCTATGACTGGCCAGAGGTAGATCGTTTGTGACTATCTTTGACGTTCCATCCGCGAACTCGGCCAAAGCCGCCAGCGGCTTGGAGTCCTCGACCGGCATCCGGGGCGGAGCGATCGAACTCGCGGGTACAGGCGAGAGCGTCTCTTTAAGGTCTCTCGCTTTAAGATCCGTCGCTTTAAGATCCGTCGCTTTAAGATCCATCGCTACAAGGTCTTTCGCTACAAGGTCTCTCGGCACGATGCTTGGATCGACAGCGAGGCTTTCATTGGACTTGACCACATACTGAACGACACCAAGGGCCTTCAGGTAGTCATCTCGTTGGTGGTTAATCACGCGATGCTCTCCGTGCGACGATCAAAAGCTAGCTATCGCCAGCAGACGCATCAATGGCGCTCAACCGCAGTGTCAGAATCCTGTGCTTTTCCGATACCGCGAAAACGCGTCCAAATCCAGCGCAATGGCGCCGAAAAACTGAAAACTAGCGCGATGGTAAAGAGTATCCGTGGCGGATCAATGGTAATAATAACGAAGCCCATAACCACCGATAGAATGACGAAAAACGGCACCCTACCGCGAAAATCAATATCTTTGAAACTCGGATAGCTCAGATTCGAGACCATCAGCAAACCGGCCACGGCGGTCATCACAGCGCCCAGTGTGATCAGTGAAGGAGACATATTAAGTGGATAGGTAGACCACACAAACCCTGCCACCAATGCTGCTGCTACCGGACTAGGCAATCCAGTAAAGTGTTTTTTATCGGCGCCATCGGATTGCACATTAAAGCGCGCCAAGCGCAGCGCAGCGCAGGAAGCAAAAACAAACGCCGCGGCTAGACCAAATTTCCCCAGTACATCCAGCCCCCAGCCATAGGCCACTACCGCGGGTGCAACACCAAAAGATACCATGTCTGAGAGGCTGTCGTACTGCACGCCGAAGTCGCTTTCGGTATTCGTCATCCGCGCGACCCGCCCATCCAACCCGTCGAACAGAAGCGCCGCGAAGATCGCCATACAGGCCCATTCATACTGCCCACTAAAGCCCGACAAAACCGCATAAAAACCGCAAAAGAGTGCGCCCGTGGTGAGTAGATTAGGCAGTAAATAAATCCCTTTTTGGCGCACCGACGCCACCGTTCTAACGCTGCCACTTTTGGGTTTTAATTCCACCACACGCTGTTTAAATGCCATCGGAAAGAATACCTTCGGTTGTCATAGTATGACGGTTCAGCGTGAAAATCACCGAACTCTGGTCGCAGTATAAGCTAATATGCCACGAGATAGCACGGCCATCATGCGCACGCTATCATACCGCTTTAATCGGTCAAAAATTGTGCTCGCATCGAGGCGCAATCGTCGGCACTAAAACCGAGCGCCGACTGGAGGTAATTCCCTATACTGCCGTAGTGTCGATCCAGCGCATCTAAGAACGCCTCAATATTCTCCCGATGAACAGAGCAGTAGGGTGTCAGCCAATCACGCTGCCAATGCTCGACATCGGCATCGCGCAAATGCTGCTCGACCAAGCGCAACAAATTTTCTGAGTCAAAATGCTCGAGGGTCAGCAAATAATCTTTAACAATGGTTTCGCGCGGTACGTCTAGGGCGCCCAAAATTAATGCTGCCGCCATACCGGTGCGATCCTTGCCGGCTGCGCAGTGAAATAGGCTGCCGCCTCGGTCATTGTCCACTATACCCCGCATGAAACGGGTATAAGCGGGGATCACCTCCTCGATACAGTCGCGGTAGGAATTAACCACCAGTTCGTGGGACGATAGTGCGGTGAGTTTGCCGGCCAATAAAATATCCCAAAACCGCGACATACTGCCGATTGATATTTGATAATCGGCCGTCGTCTGCGCGGAAAATTCTCTGCTCGGCATTCGGCGCTGTTCTTCTTCACGCCGAAAGTCATGTACACGGTGGATTCCCAGTGCCCGTAACGAGACCAGATCTTCGTCACTGAGTTCCGCTAGGTGCCCACAGCGAAACAATTTACCCCACTTAACATGCCGCCCATCGCGGCTTACATAGCCACCCAGATCGCGGAAATTAATGCCGCCATCCAGCGGCACAACCCGCGACGAGTTGAGCACTCCAGAATCATTCTGTAGAGCCATTATCTATCGCCCTTTAAAGAACGCCCGCGGGGTTTCCGCGGACTTTATTTTTCACTGTAGCCGATTAGTTTTTATCTTTGTCAACTAGCGCATTTTTGGTAATCCACGGCATCATACCGCGAAGCTTAGCCCCCACCTGCTCGATCGGATGCGCGGCATTATTGCGGCGGTACGCGGTCATTGAAGGGTAATTAGTCGCCCCCTCACTGATAAACATTTTCGCGTATTCGCCCGACTGAATGCGTTTCAACGCATTGCGCATAGCCGCCCTTGACTGGTCATTAATAATCTCCGGCCCAGTCACGTACTCGCCGTATTCGGCATTGTTTGAAATAGAGTAATTCATGTTGGCAATGCCGCCTTCATACATCAGGTCGACGATTAATTTAAGTTCGTGTAAACATTCAAAATAGGCCATTTCAGGCGCATATCCGGCTTCGGTCAAGGTTTCAAAACCGGCCTTAACCAGCTCCACCGCGCCGCCGCATAGAACTGCCTGCTCGCCAAATAGATCTGTTTCTGTTTCATCTTTAAAGGTTGTTTCAATGATTCCAGTGCGCCCGCCACCCACACCGCTGGCGTAGGAAAGCGCGACTTGTTTGGCGCGACCCGACGCGTTCTGATGGATCGCTATCAAATCGGGAATACCACCGCCCTGCACAAACTCGTTGCGCACGGTATGTCCCGGCGCCTTGGGTGCAATCATAATCACATCGAGATCGGCACGCGGTACGACCTGATTGTAGTGAATGGAAAAACCGTGCGCAAAAGCAAGGGTCGCACCAGCTTTTAGGTTCGGCTCAACTTCATCGCGGTACAGCTGCGACTGAAATTCATCCGGCGTCAGAATCATCACTAAATCTGCGTTGGCAACCGTCTGTGCCACTTCGCCGACCTTGAGACCCATGGATTCAGCCTTGGCGACCGAGCTCGATCCCGAGCGCAGACCCACGGTGACATCAACACCTGAATCCTTGAGATTGTTGGCGTGAGCATTGCCCTGTGATCCATATCCTATAATCGCCACTTTCATATTTTGGATAATCGATAATTCGCAATCTTTGTCGTAATAAACCTGCATTGTTTCACCTGACCTATTGTTAAACGTGTAAAAATTTATCGCCGCGGGAAATACCCACGACCCCACTGCGAACTACTTCCATAGTTCCAACGTCCACCAGTGCCCCGATGAACGCGTCGAGTTTGTCGCTATCACCGACCAATTGAATGGTGTAGGTGGCCGCGGTAACATCGATGATATGACCGCGAAAAATATCGCTGCATCGCTTTAATTCGGCGCGCATATCCGACGTTGAGGCCTTGATCTTAACGATCATTAACTCCCGCTCAATGTGCGCACCTTCGCTTAATTCAATCACCTTAACGGTATCGATCAGCTTGTGCAGTTGCTTGACAATCTGCTCAATCATGCGATCGTCGCCACCGGTCGTCAGCGTCAAACGAGATAAGGTTTCATCGTCGGTCGGCGCCACGGTTAAAGTATCGATATTGTAACCGCGTTGCGAAAATAGCCCAACTACGCGCGACAGGGCTCCGGCTTCGTTTTCCATTAATACGGAGATAATACGCTTCATTGGGTTTTCTCCGATTTATTTAGCCACAGTTCTCGCATAGAGCCCCCGGGCACCTGCATCGGATAGACATGCTCTGCCCTATCGACACAGATATCCATGAATACCACACGGTCCTTCAAGGCAAAGCACTCCCGCATTTTCGGTGCCAACTCATCGATGTGTTCGATGCGCATACCGACGTGGCCATAGGCCTCGGCGAGCGCCACGAAGTCGGGTAGTGAGTCCTCGTAAAGACTCTCGGCGTAGCGGCTGCTGTAATTCATATCCTGCCACTGGCGAACCATACCAAGGGCTGCATTATTGAGATTGATAATTTTGATGGGCAACTGGTGCTGCGTGCATGTCGAGAGCTCTTGAATGCACATCTGTATGCTCCCCTCTCCGGTCACGCAGGCAACATGCGCATCCGGAAAGGCCAACTGGACGCCCATCGCCGCAGGCAAACCAAAGCCCATGGTGCCGAGGCCTCCAGAATTGATCCACTGTCGCGGTTGATCAAACAAATAGTATTGTGCAGCAAACATCTGATGTTGACCGACATCAGATGTTACGTATGCCTTGCCCTCAGTAACCTCATAGAGCATCTTGATGACATCCTGCGGTTTGATCAAATTTCCCGCACTCGGCTCATAGCGCGTTTGCGTGTAGATGCCGTGCTCGGCGCGCCATTGATTAATCTGTGTCCACCATGCATCGATGGCAACGCTGTCGGGACTCTGCGGCGCCTGCTTTATGATACTCACCATCTCTCGCAACACGGCAGAGCAGGTGCCGACGATGGGAATGTGCGCCTCGATATTTTTCGACACCGAAGTGGGGTCGACATCGATATGAATAATGGTCGCCCGTGGGCAGAACTTTTCTAGATCATTGGTTACACGATCATCAAAACGGGCTCCGACGGCAAAGATTACATCGGCATCGTGCATCGCGGCGTTGGCCTCGTAGGTTCCGTGCATACCCAGCATGCCCACAAATAGTGAATCGCTGCCTGGATAGGCACCCAGTCCCATCAGCGTATTGGTCACCGGATAATTCAACAACCGCACCAACTCGCGTAAATGCTCCGAAGCATTATCTATAATCACCCCACCACCGGCATAAATGACCGGCCGTTTGGCATCCAACAGAACTTTGGCGGCGCGCTTAATCTGTCCTTTATGCCCCCGACTCGAGGGTTGATAGGATCGCATAACGACCTTGTCTGGAAATTGGTAGGCGACTTTATAGTTCGGGTCGGTGACATCCTTGGGAATATCCACCACCACCGGCCCCGGTCGTCCGGTCGAGGCAATATAATAGGCCTTGGCAATCGTCGCAGCGATGTCCTCTGCACGGGTAACTAAAAAGCTGTGTTTGACGATCGGTCGCGACACGCCAACCATATCGGTTTCTTGAAATGCATCCTGACCAATTTTGGTCAACGGTACCTGCCCCGATATCACCACCAGTGGAATGGAGTCCATATAGGCGGTGGCGATTCCAGTAATTGCATTGGTTGCACCCGGACCGGACGTCACCAGCGCCGTGCCCACCTGCCCGGTGGCGCGCGAAAACCCATCGGCGGCGTGAACGGCCGCCTGCTCGTGCCTTACCAGTAGGTGATGAACGTCGTCCTGCCGAAAGATTGCATCGTATATATGCAACGCCGCGCCGCCGGGATAACCCCAAACGAAGTTGACTCCCGCATCGCGAAGTGCGCGGACAATGATGTCACCACCAGATAAAAGTTCCACTAGATTACCTCAAGTCACCCTGTCAATTTATCCGTTCTCAGTGACTACCCGAAATCAATCAGCATGGACACACCGCTACTGCGGTGCCGAGCGCGACAGCAACAAAATGTGCTGTGCTCATTTGACTCTATGGGTAATAGTGTCAATTATTCTGATGACCAGTGACCATGGGTAGTGCCAACCTGGTACTAAGGATGTTTTGCGTCGATTAAACGCAAGTCGCACAGTACCATTTTTTTTTCGCTAGTCAATTAATTTTTTTTCTGCTGCCCACGCCAATGCCATTATCAACATAGATCAAAGCGTCGAGCGGGTCGCGTCAACGCCGTCCACTAAAGCCGCCAGTAACAAGGGGTTCGCTGTCGGTCGCCGCCGATACCTCGGGTATACCGACATTTCCCTCAACAACAGCATCGTCAAAAAAGTACCTTTAACAACATGATGGTAAAACAAGACCTACCCGTTGCGCCCTAGCGATGGCCACAAGCGCTGAAAATTCATCAGATCGAACCCAGCACCACTGCCGCCAACTACGCGCTTTCGGCTGTTACTGTCGGAATAGGTGATCATCTAGAAAAATGATAAAAATGCCGGTCAATTCTTGCGCCAGTGCGCTTTGCGGATTTAAAAAGACACCTCGTGAATGAGCCGTGCAGTAGGCCAAGGTGGTGCGACTGAACCCGCGGATCGTGCCTTAGGGCTGGCCTATTCGAATACTGAGGTTGTCGATCAAGCGTGCCGACTCGGTGTACATGGCTCCGAGAATGGTCAAATCTCGGTCATCGGCAGCCGCCAACTCGAGGGTTTTGCTGTGGCATACGGTCACATAATCTGCGGTAAACCCTCCCTCCGCGATCCGCTCACGCGCCTGTATTTCAAGTTCACTAAAGCCACTATTGCCCGCCGAGATTTGCCCGGCAAGCCAGCTAAGGGTATCTATAAGCACGGTCGCCCGAGGGCGCTCGCGTGGCGTAATAAAACTATTTCGAGAACTCATCGCCAAACCATCGGGTTCGCGAAAGATCGGCGCCGCGACAATTTTTACCGGCAGACAGAGGTCCTCGACCATGCGTCGGATCACCGCTAATTGCTGGTAGTCCTTGAGACCAAAGATGCTCTCGTCCGGTTGCACAATGTGAAACAGTTTACTCACTACGGTTGTAACACCCTCGAAGTGTCCCGGTCGACTCGCGCCACACAACATGTCGGTCATCGTCGGGCATATCACCCGACTCTGGGTGTCCAACCCATTCGGATACATTTCGGTATCGTCTGGATTAAAAAGATAATCGCAACCGCTGGCGCGCAGCTTCTGGCAATCCGCCGCAAAGGTCCGCGGGTACTTGTCCCAATCTTCGTTCAAACCAAACTGTAACGCGTTGACAAAAATTGAGCACACAACGATATCATTGGTCTGTTGAGCCTGCGTCACGAGCGCCAGGTGGCCATCGTGTAAATTGCCCATAGTTGGCACAAAGCCAATTTTCAAACCCTCGCGTCGATGGGCGGAAAGTGCCTCGCGAAGGCCCTTAATAGTATGGTAAATTTGCAACGAACCCGCCCCCTTTAGACCGCCTATTGGTCGCCGAAATAATCGCTAACCAAATTTTCGAAACGCGTGTATTTGCCCAAAAATGCCAGATGGCAGGTACCAATGGGTCCGTTGCGTTGCTTGCCAATAATAATTTCGGCGCGACCCTTGTCGGGACTGTCCTCGTTGTATACCTCGTCTCGATAGAGAAAAACTATGACATCGGCGTCTTGCTCGATCGCGCCCGAATCGCGCAGGTCGGAATTCACTGGACGTTTATTCGGTCTCTGTTCGACGTTTCGACTCAATTGCGATAACGCCAACATCGGGCACTCGTATTCACGGGCAATATTTTTTAATTCTCGTGAAATTTGCGAAATTTCCTGCACCCGACCCTCGCTGGCATTGGTGCCGCTCATCAGTTGTAGATAATCCACCATAATCAAACCCGGTTGGGCGCTTGCATAGAGCGCTCCGTCGTCGGGTTGCGCTTCTTGGCCATGCTCGGCATGCCATTGTTGGCGCAAATAATCCACTCGCTCGCGGGTAAATTGTTTAATCCTGTTGCGAATCTCAAGCGGCGTAATACCCGCCGTGTCGTCGATGTAAAGGGGGCGATCCTTGAGGCGTTGGGCGGCGCTACCAAGACGCGGCCAATCGTCCTCGCTGAGATTCCCAGTGCGCATGTGGGTTTGATCAATTTTACCAATGGAAGATAATAAGCGGGTGATCAGTTGGCTGGCTGGCATCTCGAGCGAAAAGACTAAAACCGGCCGCTGTTGGTGAAGGACCGCATGTTCTACCATGTTCATAGCAAAAGCCGTTTTACCCATCGAGGGCCGACCGGCGATAATCACCAAATCAGACTTTTGCCATCCAGATGTAATACCATCTAACTCGGAAAATCCAGTACTTAAACCGGTAATATCCGAGTCGCTGTTGGAGAGTTCATCAAGCCGAGCGATGGCTTCTTGAAGGAGCGAGTTAACCTCCCTAAAGCCGCCTTTTTTCGGACGATTTTCAATAATTGCTTGAAGTCGACTCTCGGCTTCCGCGAGTAACTTTGAACTATCCCAGCCGAGCGGATGATAACCTTTGCGAACGATGTCGCTAGCAGCACCGATTAATTGGCGAACGATAGAGCGCTCTAATACAATCTGCGTATAGGCGGGTATGTTGGCAGAGCTAGGCGTGTTCTGAGCCAGTTCGACAAGATATTCGGCACCGCCGATAGTCGCGAGTTGCTCAGTGTTTTGCAGCGATTCCGACAGCGTAATCGGATCAAAAGGTTGTTCGTCAGCGGCCAAAGCCTGCATCGCTGAAAATATTAATTGATGGTCGCGGCTATAAAAATCCGACTCACAAAGCACTTCAGCGGCGCTATCAAAGGCGTCGTTTTTTAGCATCAAACCACCGAGCACCGCCTGCTCTGCCTCTATCGAGTGAGGTAGCGGCTGGCTTGCTGTAGGTTCAGCAAATAACGCCTCGTTCATCAGCGCGCCTCGCGAAGTGTTGAAACGACCATCAATTAGACAGCTATGGCACTACATAAACTGGCGCACTCCCAACCGCGAGCGCACCGCCCACCATCACTCTTGTTCGATCACTACCGATATCGGTTGGACAATGTCCGAGTGAACTTGAACGTCGACGTCGAACGTTCCAATTTGACGCAAACTACCCTCGGGGAGATTGATCTCACTGCGACTCACATCACCCCCTGCGGCTACAATCGCGTCCTCGATCTCGCGTGCGCCGACCGACCCAAACAACTTGCCCTCGTCGCCAGCATTGGCGCTGATGGTAACGGTTGCGATGGCTGCGAGTTTATCGGCCCGAACTTGCGCTACTGACAGTTTGTCGGCGGCGTTGGCTTCCAGCTCAGCGCGACGCGACTCAAATTCGGCAATATTTTTTTCCGTGGCAAAGACTGCTTTGCCTCGTGGCACTAGGTAATTACGGCCATAACCCGCCTTGACACTCGCGCGATCACCAATGCCGCCGAACCGGCCCAATTTTTCTAACAATATAACATCCATTGATTATTCCTCTGGTTATTCTTTTGGTGTTCGGTCGACAATATCCGCCAACCGCACACGTAAATCCCAATGGCTATCGACGAAGCCCAAACACACCAATAATAGCGCGAAAATTGGACTGAACATGAATAGCCCGACATACATTATAAACACACTGCTAGCATTCAGTTGCAATGCGTCCGCTGAGTAGTGCACCAGTGCCATTCCGGAGACTAACAACGGAACTGCCAGCAGCCGAAACCACAGCGCATACTCGGGAAAAAATATCACCCCAAGCACAGCAATTCCCAACAACACCCGCGCGACTGCCGCATCCAACCGCAAGCCGTGAAACTCTTCGCGGAAACCACCCGGGTTGTATACCAGCGCCTGCCACCAACGGGCGACGATTAAACTCATCACCGACGTTGTCACCAATCCCCAGGTTAAGAGCCCCAAGACCAGCGATTGTTGATCGACAATAGCGCTCGCCGCTTCGGCGTCACCGCCGGATATCAGCGCTGTCATTATCGGTACCAACGCCTCTACACCGCTGGGGAACAATAAATTCAGCCCTAAAATCGCCACCACGCTGGCGACCATCACGGCAATCAGGGCCCACTGCCAAGAGATGGTAACGCGCAGTACCTGCGCGCCTATCACCATGATTATCAGCGCGGCCGACGATACCAGCGTCAGTGCACGGTTGGCTGTGTAAGCCTCCGTATCGCTAACAAACCACCCCAAGAGTACCGGAAGTAGCGCCCAAAGAGCGACCAGCGACCCCTCGAGGGAGCCTTTTTTAAGCGTTACCAAACCGATGGTCGATGGGCTGGCCAGAGGAATAAAATACCCCACCAGAGCCACGCCACAGGCCTGCGCTCTGCCGCGCATGATAAACTCCACCAGCGCACGCAAGGTGTCTCTCCGGCCGCTTACTTGTGGCTGTCGGTGAACGGCAGCAGAGCAATGTAACGCGCCCGCTTAATCGCCTCAGAGAGCTCACGCTGATAGCGCGCCTTGGTCCCGGTGATACGACTGGGCACAATCTTACCGCTCTCAGAAACATAGCCTTTGAGCGTGTCCAGATCTTTGTAATCGATCTCAGTAGCACCCTCTGCGGTGAATCGGCAGAATTTTCTGCGACGTACAAATTTAGCCATTATTGCTCTCCTTCGACGGCGTCTGCCGGTGCATCTGTGGGCGCATCTTCCGCTTTGGCGTCTTCGACACCTTGCTCTTCGACTGGCGCTTCTTCGGCGGCGGCGGCGGCTGCCTGGGCCTTCGCCTGATCGGCTTTAGCCTTGGCTATCGCGCGTGTTTCTCGCGCTTCCCTCTCGGCTTTCTCGGCGTTCTCTTGACTCATGATTGGCGATTCGGATGTGACTGCCTCAGTGCGGCGAATGACCATGCTACGAATTACCGCGTCGTTGTAGCGAAACGTCGAGTTCAATTCGTCGAGCACGTCTTGACCACATTCGATGTTCATCAAAACATAGTGTGCCTTGTGGATTTTATTGATTGGATAGGCCAATTGACGGCGCCCCCAATCCTCTAAACGGTGAACTGCACCATTGCCTGCGGCAACCGACGCAGAGTAGCGCTCGATCATTCCGGGCACTTGCTCGCTTTGATCGGGGTGAACCAAAAATACAACTTCATAGTGACGCATAAAATCTCCCTATGGGTAAATATGCCTCCAACCGCAGCGTTTTTGCCACGGCAGTAAGACAAGGAGTAATCGGTCAAAGACGACCAATATGGGCGCGCCATTGTAGTGACTTGCCGACTGGGTTGCAACCACTGCCTATGCAAATTACGCCGCCCATAAACGAGCCCTGACAGAGTTCGACAAATTGGCCTCGCATCTAAGCTGAGACCTTTAAGCCGAGAGCTTTGCCCCAATCGGGAATGAGCGCGACGAGCGAGTGGGTTTAATACAGCGCTGTGACCGAAACGATATTACTTTTAGCCTGCCTAAGACGCAGCGTAATCCAGATTTGCTCTAGCGACGAGAGCAAGTACAGCAGGACGACTATGCGCAAATAAACATCTATTTCAAACAACATGACCATATAAAATGCCGGCGCTAGAGCGGCCGCCGTCATTTTCGCCAAAAACGTATGATAACTTGGATAGCAACCAAACTTTATCCATGACAAAGCGGTAGATAGCGCAAACACGATCGACGCCATAACAATAA
>Ga0115008_10001394_pt1 | contig 19444 bp, 10 predicted proteins | sample FraStrMetagenome_FD_87164 | JGI IMG/M metagenome (GOLD analysis project Ga0115008, IMG submission 87164) | Marine eukaryotic phytoplankton communities from Arctic Ocean - Fram Strait ARC3M Metagenome | ecosystem: Environmental > Aquatic > Marine > Oceanic | place: Fram Strait | collected...
AAAAACGGATGTATAACCGGATCTCGACATTTTCGATTGATTCTTAATTAAGAATGAATGCTTATGAGTTCTATACGATGCGTTCACTATGGTGATTTTTCATAACATGGTAATACGTATTTCAGCAACACTAGGGTAAGGGGTACGGAGTCCCGAAACACCTTACGGTAATAAAGTAGGGGGATGTCCACACATTGCCTGAACTTGGAGTTGGTGAACGTACGGGCCCTAGCTTTTAGTCTAATGCCGTTCATGGAAACACCGTAAACATTACAGCCACAAACAAACAAACAAACAAACAAACAAACATACGTATTTCAGCAACAATCCAGAAACCGAGCTTCATTTTTTCTCCTTTTTGGACCAGCAGTCAATTGAATATACGAAATGTTCTATCCCAAACAAGAGATTACTACATTAATGAGCATTTTGGTTGGGGCAAGATTATCGTCGGCCTTCACTTTGTACAGAAATCGCCCATTGGCAACGAGCACAAAGCTTTTGAATTGGGGGAAGCCAACCAGAATTTTTGCATCAACTGCAACTGCGAGTGCTCGTGCAAATTCTTCTGGTGACATGAAATCCTCTTCAACTGATGATGAATATTCTACTTTGACTCTTTTAGAACACGTGAATCTTAATATTCCAGATCATGCTTATGCTCTTCCATTCTATGGGGATTTACTAGGGTTCGGGCTTGATCCACGTAGGGCAGCTAACGTCGAGAAAGGCAGTGGCACAGTTTGGATGAATTGCGGTGCTTCTCAATTTCATCTTCCATTTGGAGAAGAAGCCCAAACGATTCCTGGCTCTATTGGACTTATTTACAGTTCTTTGGAACCTCTGAAAAATAGATTAAAGGAAGAACTAGCAAAGGAAGCAAATGCAGATGAGCGTTGTTTTTTGGAGAGCGAAGTTGGTGTCGATGAGAGAACTGGGCAAGAGTATGTAAAACTTGTGGATCGATATAATAATACTTTTTTTGCACGTAAAAATCTAGATGGTATCAGTCCACCTGGAAAGGATCAAGGATTGAAGCAACCTTTGGTGACAAAATCAGATAATGACGAATTTGGCGAAGTTGCATCTAAATATGGTATGGATGAATCTGAATGCGTAGGCATAAGTTACGTTGAATTTCTTGTCCCTCCAAAGACTGCTTCTTCAATCGCTGAATTTTATGAATCTGTGCTTGATGCTACTGTTTCTGTTGTGCAGATTGAAGAAGGAATTGAGATAGCCATTGTTGCGTTTGGGAAAATAGACGAAAATGGACGTTCTGACCAAACTGTTCTTTTCAGGGAGAAAGAAGGCTTTGAAGTCCCTCCATATGATGGTCATCACATTTCAATGTATGTTGGTGTTGATGCAAAAGATTTTGAGGCATCTTTCAAAAATTGCAATACTGCAGGAGTAATTTGGGTGAATCCAAGGTTTTCAGACAAAGCTGTCAATTTGAACAATGCAAAAATCTACAAGCAATATAGATTCAAGAATATACTCAACATAAGAAACGGAAAGAAAATCTTTGAATTAGAACATGAAATTAGAAGTGTTAATCACCAGTCTTACCCAGGGTCGAACTGATAAAAAGGAAAACAAAGTCATTGTTAGATTAGACTCAAAAATAATTTCGATGCCATATTTAAACAAACTGCTACCTTTTGGTTTCCATTTACTTTTTTGTTTGCCGAGTAAAAACTTTCATTAGTTTTGATGTAATGGAAAGGAACGTTTAAGGAACATAGTCCTTGAATGTTGAATAAATACAGCAAAACAAGTAGCTTCCTTATGGAATAATGATGTACTTTTTCGCTTTGTTATCACCACGCGACAAAAAGTATTCAAATGCCAAATTAGATGGAAAGGTACTGGGATTTAAGGTGTAGATGAGGGTACGTTGAGTGCCATCCGCAATAGATATTATGAAAAAAATACATTGGCCAAATATAGAGCGATATTTCATAAGGATTATCATGTGGAAGTGTGTAAAATGAAAGCCATTACTAATTGCCCCCCTATGAAAAAGGAACGATTTCTATTTCACTAATGAATTCTTATTTTGATCTATAGCTATAACACACTTGTTTTCATGTGTAAAATTTTGAAGAAGGAAGTTATAAATTCTTTATTACTTGTCTCAAGATAATTTGAAATGGAAATGCAAAATAGAACAAAGATGGCATGAATTGTGATTCCAAATAATCAGTAATTGAACAATCACATTTCCTCAGTGAAAAGGAAGTTTTTATTGTTAAGGCGATATAGTGATATATTTTAGGTGAATCACTGAAGTGATTAGTTATGATGCCGCCTTTTCTTGCTTCCTGTTAACCCACCCATTTTTCCATTTTTCCTCTTTTTCTGGGATCGACTCAATGATCGTTTGTCGTTTTTCATTCTCTTATCTACCAATTTCATTCCTTTTCCTCCTTTCGTTGATCCATTTTTCTTCGATACTACATATGTTTTACTGGGTCGTTTCGCATCGTGTCCTCGCATGGCCTTACTGATAGCCTTCAACTTCATAGTTTCGGTCATTTCATTTGAATTAGCAACTGCTTCAGCCTGTTTTCTTGCAGCGGCCAATTTATTCCTAACGCGTTTGTTCTTTCTTGCTCTAGCTTCTGCGACCTTCTGAATAGGCTTGGTAGATAATTGAAGGTATCTTTCTTTCATCTTTTGAACAAGCTCTCGAGGTACAGGCAGCTGAGGTCTATAATGCTTGGTTTCATCATCTACGAACCAATCAGGCAAGTCAGAAGGATCATTCCATGCATATCGATTATACGATGCATCAACAAGAGCTTTTGTCTTGGAGTGTCGGAGTGTCATGGTGGCAAGGGCAAGTGTTTGAGCTTGATCGTCTGAATCATAATCTTCATTTTCGGAGTTATATTCACGTGTATCGATTTTTGGGATAGTACCTGCAGGTACCACCTCAAATCCTTTTTTCTCATTTTTTGTATTGGAGATATTACCAAGTCCGGCTTTGAGTAGAGCTCGCTGATTCTCACTTTTAGATCTCTCAGTATTCGCTTGATTATTGTCCTCATTATCACCTTCACTGTTTTCACCAGATACAACCTTGAATTCCTCGTCATCCCCGGCTTGTTTGGCCAGTCTTTTTTTCTTTCTTTCTGCTCGAGCTATTGACTTCAGGCGACGTTCATGACGAATTTGCTTATCTGTTTTGGGTATGCTAGCAAGAATTTCTTCCGCGGTCAGTCCTGTCATATTTTTAGCCTTGCTTCTACTAGGTTTCAACTCCTCTTCTTCATCGGAACTAATATGATTGACATTTTCCATATCATCTGAATCGCTATCGTAGTCATCTGCTTCATTGGCAGTGTGATCGTTTGACCCGGATTTTGATGCTATTTTAGCAACATTATTTATATTTGAGAAAAGAGGATTGCTGAACCATCGAGCAGCTTTCACCGAAGTTGGCTCTTCTGGCAAAGTTACTAGTAGAGGATTATCTTTCTTCTTCTTAAGAACAGCTTTATGTTCTTCTGGAGTAAGTGGATCCATATTGAATCCATCATCACTGTCTTCCGCTTCCTCTGGCTCATTTTCGGACTCATCGTCTCCACTCTCATTGCCCCCGCTTTGCAATAATTTCGCATATCTCTTGGTTTCATCATCCATGTCTTGTTCAACCACATCCCCGATTTCAGCATCTTCTTGAGCTGCATTTTTGATTTTTTCTTTTCTACTTTTTCTTGACCTTTTATCCAATTTTGTTCCTTTCTTGGCTTCCTTATTTTTTGTAATTTTAAGGTATTCATCATAGGCATTATCCAACTCTCTATCCATTCGGTAGCTGTACCCAGTTTTCTCATCCCTTTGATCCTCCTCTCCTTGACTAGACATTTCATCTCGTTCCTTTTTTTGTTGCTCCAATTCCTCCTCAGAGTCCGTGTCTTCCATATCAGCTAAATCAACTTCTCGAACTGCTTCCAAATCAGCAGACGTCTGTATTTGATCAAGGCTGAAGATTTTTTCAGATTCATGGACATCGTCAGGATTTAAATCAAGAGCCATAGCTGCTCTTCGACGCCGTTTCGCTTTTAGTTCTCTCTCTTTTTTCTTTTTTCTTTTCGCTTCACGAAGTTTTTTCAGACGTAATTTCGCGATTTCATCCTGGATTTTTTCCTCCTCTTCCTCCTCATTTTCATATGATTGTCCTTTGCTGTCGCGTAGATCAATATCAGAGTCATCTGAAACTCCATCAACATCTGCTTCCATCGTTTTTTTCTTTTTTGCTTCAACATCAGCAAGTACTTTGATTTTCCAGTTTATAAGTCCTTTGAAATCACTACGATTCAAAACTTTCAGATCTGAAAGACACGCTTTAATTTCTGGAGTTGTTAAAGGGTGATTTTTATAAAAACTGCATTCTTCACTCGCAAAACCCAGACCTGTGTGCTCACTAAGGATTTCGATCCCTGTACTAACATCTGCAGCCATAAAGTCTGAAACTTTGCCTATATTCCTCATTGTAAAGTCAAGCTTTGTCATATCGTACCCCTGGCGTTGCCTCTTTTTTTCAAAGAACTTTTCATGGAAAATATTCATTTTTCCTCCTCCCTTCACTCCTCCTCCAGCTTGTCCTCCATCCGTCGCATTTTCTACATATTCAAAAACAAATTTTGGGTCTACCATGCGTGGATCCAATACATCAGGAGCTTTATAACCCTGACAAACCAAGAAAATTTCTGCAGATTGACTACGGGAACTACTGGGTTTCACTGCTTCAACCTGATTAAACAATTGCTTAGCAACCCAAACAAAGCTTGCATAATCCCTACTTCTATACAACTTTGTAAGAAATACTCCATCTTTTTTCAAATGTTCTGTTGCACATTTGAGAGAGTGTAACGCAATTTCATTTTGAACATAAGCATCTTTCTCATAAGCAGCTCCCACATTAGGAGCACCATCACATAAAACGACGTCAGCTGATGCAGATTGCAGTTGTCTTTTGATATCTGCTTTGCATTTTTCAGTTGTAATATCTCCGATAAGTGTCAAAACGTTAGGCCCGATGGAACGAATGGGTAAAATGTCCACAGCCAAGATAATGGTAGAGGAAGTGGGGAGAGTTCTTGCAGCAACCTGAGTCCAACCACCAGGTGCGGCACATAGATCAATTACAATTTTTGTTGATTTCGGTTGGAGGATTCTGAATTTCCTATTTATTTGGGAGAGTTTAAATGCAGCTCGAGAACGAAATCCTTGCTCCTTTGCAACTAAAATGAGAAATCATATCAAGACCATGTGTGAGTGAGTTTCTCGTTTTCCTTCAAAACATTTTAATAAGTCTTAAAAGCTCTCTGATTTAGGAAACTTACGTCTATAGTACTTATCCTTATCATGATGCTTCTTTCTCTTTGCTCCGGCTGGCATGATGGGATGGACTTATTATCTCTTTGTGAATCGAAAACTTATGTTCTTCACTTTTGTGGGCAAAAACTTTGCTTTCTATTTTCTAAATTCTACGAAATAGCTACGAATGAATATACCAAGCATCTATCGTTCAAGTTTTTTCTGTTCATTGGTGGTCAACATCAAAAGCTCTTTTTCGATTAATCTCAGTAACTTGCTACATAATTACATGACGTCAATATGTAAAGTATCTACCTTATATATTCTCTCTAGCTATGCTGAAGAGTTTTGTTGGGCAAAATAGAAAGACAAATCCAAGGTCATTTTTTATTCTTCTTCCAAAACAAGAATAACTTCTATTTCATCAATACTGAAACAAAAGAAAGAATCAACAACGATTTCTATTATTTTCCTACTTAAATTTTGATGATTTACCTTACATTGAAAGTCACTGCATGAATCCATTTTTAAAGCTAGGCTATCTTAGATTTTAAACTCACACTAAATAAACACATATATATATCATTTAATTTGATCGCTTTCCATGAAAAAGAGATACAGCAGATGATTTTCTCATCTACAAAAAATAAGAACCTTAGCCTGGCTCGGGAATTTCTAAATTAAACGTTTACATCGTTCAAAATATTCCCCATCGCTCTCCTCATTTTGTTCGTTTTCATGCCTGTTTTCTTCTTCTTTCCGCTTGCCGACTTATCCTTCGCAGCGGCAGCCGCAGCTAAATCTCTCCATTTGCGGGCTTGCATTGGAGTTCTTTGGACTGGTGATAGACAGAGACCTGAAGGTGGTCCTTTGTGACGGTTCTGTTGATGAGGATTGACTTTTGCATTTGCAACTGACGACAATTTCATATCCTCAACAGGCTGGTTCTCCTTATCTACATTATCATTCTCATTAATGTTTGAGTTTTTGTTTGATACGATTGAACAAGGGCCTTCTACAGTGGTATTGGAGTCCAATATACTATCGGAGATTGGAGTCATTATGCTTGGGGATACGCTTTCTTCAATTTCATACAATGAAGTTGAATCAGATGTCTCAGATTTGCTGAAGCTTGTCTTTGTAAAATTTTCCAGTGCTTCTGAAGGCTCATACTGATGAATAACACTCATTTCCTCCTTTTTGCTTTGCCCCTCATCTGTCGAGTAATCATTCTCTGAGGATGAAAATGACAAATTATCATCCTTCAGTAGATAATCAATCTCATCTAATTCATTCGCGGTGGAAGCTTCACTGAAATAATCGATTTCTTCGAGTTCTCCTTCATCTTGATCCAGACCGGTTGAAGCCAAAGTTTCTTTTGTCACACTTTCTGTCGTTTCGAGTAATCTATCATTGGAATCTTCATCATGTAAGTCTAAAACTGTCTCTTCCTCTTTGATATTATTGATTTGATTCAATGTAGCACTTTGCTCAGTGGCTTGAGAGTCCAACTCAATAGATTTGGCTTTGCGTATATCATTGATTTTTCCATTTCTTCCACGGAAAACTTCTGACGATGTGGTTGTCAATGGTGACATGTCTGAAAGACATGGATGTTCACCAAGGTATTCAATCAATTGTCCTGTATTATCTATCTTTTTAATATCCAAAGGACCAGTTGTGCTCTTTCTTGCAAAGTCTGTTGTATCATCAAATGGAGAACGAGCATTTTTTGTAGCGATACCACTAGGCTTAAGATTGATGGATTCTTCTTGAATGGTGCTAACTTTCTTTAGATCGACTTTAACACCTTCTTCTTCTACCTCATCATCTTTTCTTTTCCAAAGCGGTCCAGCTCCATCCAAACTGTAATTTGTCCAATGTCCTGTACTTTTTCTACTCTTTCCAATAATGCCTTGCCTCTTTGGCTGAGCAACTTCAACGATTTCATCATTTTCTTCTTTTCTCTTCCATACTGGTCCCGCACTATCCAGGCTATAATTTGCCCAAACACCTTCAGTCTTCTTCACAATGGCCGCTCCTTTGTCTCTCCTAATTGCGTTTGTGACACCAAAATTGTAATTCATTGGTTTGACAATTATGCCCTCGTTGGAATTCAGCATTCTGGGACTCAAAACTTTACTGCTGCCTATAATATTCTTACGAATATCCTTGGTTCGCATCAACTTCACATTCAGCTCAGAAATGCGTGTTTTAACATTATTTGCCGCGGTTTCAGCTGCTAGAACCATTCTTGAAGAGCTGTTTTGTTTTCGAAGAAATGGGCGTCTATAAGAATGCTTTTTCGGTGACATGGCTTTTTTGGCCGCTCTAAAGCTTTTGTTAGAAGGCAAAGACCGAAGAAGAGTAGCTTGTCTTGGTGACGCCTTATATTTTTTTTTCACAATAGGGGCAACTTTCTTTGCATCAGAATCTTTGCTGATATTGCTATCTTTGAAGTCGTACGTTGTATTCGGGCTTTTCGGAGTGAGTGCTTTTTTCACTCTCCATAAACTGTCTTTAATCTCACCAACCATTTTCTTTTCAATATGGTTCTCTTTACCATTTATATTTTGTTCTGGTTGCATAGAGATTTGTTGAAGCTTAGAAAATGAATATAGCCTTGTGAATGGTCCTCTTTCATCATGAATTTTCTCATAGGCGGACATATTTGATTTGTTAAGATCATTAGGACTCTTAATATCTGACTGCAATTCCTGTACAGTTTGATTTTTGATGGAACTAGATACTTCTTGATCTTGAAGTGTTTCATTTGTTTTTGACAATAAATCTAAGCTTTCATCGTATTTTTCATCGTCCTCAACCTCCTCAAAGAGCAATTGTAAGTCTTCTGGATTGCTATCTACTTTCTCAACTTTTCGGAATGATCGTTGAGTAGATTCAGGGACCTCATCTGCCATAATTTGATCAAAAAAATCAAAAGAAGATGCTTCAGTATAACAAACACTATCTGCTTCTTCATTCTTGACAAAAGGATTTTTCCCGTTTGATTGTGCGCTAACAACTGAATTTTGCTCATTATTACGATCATCATTACGATTTTTAGCGCTGCCGTCTCCCTGATTGAGGTCATTCATTTTATCATCTTCCTCAGCAGGACTTGGTAATGGAAGAAGAGGTGATAAATCAAGTAGCTGCATTTTCTCGTTTAATTCCTGCGTAGTATTTTGTGGAGTTCCAGCTTCAGATACAAGATGTGAAGAAACATTGTCTGCATCATTATTTGAGATGAATGCAATGTCTTCATAACTTGAACCTAGCGATTTTTTCTTGATGGCTGAAGGAAGCCTAAGCTGAGGAGGGGTAGGAAAATGGAAATTCTGTCCTGATCGAGGCATTTTATCCTGAACTTTCTTGTTAAGTACTGATTGAAAGTTTTTCATTATATTTTTCTGATTAGGTGTTTCATCCAAGTTCGCATCCCTCTCGGTATCCTCTATTTCCCTCATGAGCTCCTCCAAATATTCATCGTTTCTTTGCTCATTAATATCCATCCTAGTAGTAGCACTATTCGCATTTTGTCGCTCGCCACTTAACTGACTTAGTCTTTGAGGTTGAGGTGTTATTTTAGATTTAGAAATGACAGATTCAGCTTCGTCTTCCTCGTAAGATTCTTCCATCGGAGGAAGCATTGGCTGTCCAAGGGCTCTACTTAACAAACTTGTTTTTCTGATTGAGCTTTCTGTTAATGTCTCGCGCTGATAGCTAGACATTGTTGAGCTACTGCTCATACTGTTGGCAGGAGATAAATAAAACGGATTTTTCTTAATTCCAATACCATGCAAACTATATTCAGTTCGCTCATCGAAAAATGATGAAATGTCTGAGTGAAGTGGTGAAAGATCTGGCTGGTTAGCGCTATCATACTTCACATGATTTATTTCATTCTTTCCTGGTGTTTTTCCCGTAGCTTTTGAATGTTTTCTTTTCCAATATTCATCGGAATTCTTTTGAGAAATGTTTTGACAAGTATTCCCCATTGCGAAGGATTTTTACAGGTGAGTTCTGTTCTTTTAGACAGAAAAAGTAACAGAAATTAATTTTCGTCTTAGGATTGTGATGGACCTAAATTCTTTTAATTTGTAAAAGTTTCCGAGCAGGGCTTCCAATGGGATTCACATCACAGTTTGTGAGAAAAGTTCGTTGAACTTTTTTAATCTTGCGTTATTTTGCGGGAAAAAATAACCCTAAGTATACCGTATCTCAATATATTACTTAAAGAAATAAGCGAAAAAATTAGATTGAGGGAAAGATTTCGACTACTACATGTTAAATCTTGCAATTAATAAATTGTGATTCCCTTGTAACGATAATCTCGTTAAATTAATTTTCTTAGAAAAAAATAAGTTGAAAAATGATTTTGTTATCCTCGTGACACGACTCTATTATGTAGCCTCACAGGGCTATTTATAAGAAAGATCTAACATTTTTGCTTTTGCATGTTCACATTTTGCTTTCATATGCAAATTTTTAGTATTCATGGCTATTTGAATTTATACCTGTCAAATTTTTTATCACTTATTGTGAATGATGGATAAGCTTAAAATAAGTTCTCTTAAAGCACCGGTGGAAATTTTTGTAGATTATAAACAACATTCAAAGATTTTATGCTTCAGTTGGCTGTTCATTTGCTATAATTATAGTTAATTTACATTTGTGATATTATATATTTGAAATTATTAATGCGCACAAACCTCCATGAACTTCATGTATATCTTCGTAAGAAAATTGATTTGTCCATAATGCAATGGCCAAGTCAAGTAAGAGTGTATTTTTATTCAGAAATAGCATCATACAAAGGAAACCTCGACAGACGAAAAAGATTCATCTCACACTTGAGAAACATCTTGCTTCTATCTCTTGGATGGACCTTGAGTTAACATATCCTCTGTAGTTTTTCTCTTCAAACCATTCGAGGATTGCTGTTGAGCCCTTGCCAAGCTAAGAGCGGATGCACCTAAATTCATTTGTGCAGCACGTGCTTGTTGTTGCTGTTGTGCGTAAGCGGCAGCAGCGGCATTTGTGACTGAAGAATTCCTCTGTGAATTAGTCAGTTGATTTAAGAATGAAGCCGATGAGTTATTCCCTAGGTTCGAAAGCATTGCATTGCTCAATGAGTTATTTCCATTTTTGCTTCCTAAGCTTGAAAGCATAGCATTACTTAATGAATTACTTCCACTTTTACTTGCTAAGCTTGAGAGCATAGCATTACTTAATGAGTTGCTCCCACTTTTGCTTCCAAGGCTTGAAAGCATTGCATTACTTAATGAGTTGCTCCCACTTTTGCTCCCAAGACTTGAAAGCATTGCATTACTTAATGAGTTGCTCCCACTTTTGCTTCCAAGACTTGAAAGCATCGCATTACTCAATGATTTATTCCCATTTACAGCTTTATCAGGATAAAGTCAAGTTTAACATATGAGTTTATTCGTAGAAGAAGTTAAGTTGTTTGAGAAATATGAATATAATTACCTTGCAGTAACTGCTGCCTGGCAAAGAAAGCAGCAGCGCTTTGACCACCTGCGTTCCCATCATTTTGATTCTGCGATGTGTCATGTTGATGTTGTTGTTGTTGGTGCATTACACTTTGAAGAGGAACATTTAGAAGATGAGGGTCTTGATGAGGGATATCACCCGATGCGACCAAACTCAAGAAATCATCTACACTTGAATTCCGTTGCAATAGTCCATCTTGCATACGCAATGCTGTAAGTCCTGTTGAAGAATCTGTTCGCAACATATTCGCAAGCATTGCATTCGATAGATTTCCTTTGTGACAATTGGGCGAAAAATTAGACCATGCTCATAAAAAACATATAAGAAATCAATTACAGTGCCATACCTGAACTAAAAAGACTATTTGCACTGCCCATATTTTGCATGCTTTGAAGTAAATTTCCAAAAGTTGCATTCGACCCACCTCCATGAGACCCCGCAAGACCATTCATGCTACCCGCATTCCCACTTGATAACGTGCGAATAAGATTTTCCATTCGACCTTCACTAACCCGACGCCTAGCATCAGCCAATGAAGACATATTTGATTGAGAACCTGATTCCCAATTCTTCAAGCCACTCTTTGGTAAATTTGAGAGTCCTCCAGCTGATCCACCAGATTGAATGAGATTAGCCAAATTGTCCTAAACACAAAATAAGCAAAATGTCATATGCGTTAGAAAGGGAACCTGATTTGATGTTTAGAAGCGTGTATTGACATCAGTAATTACTTACGATAGATTGCAAACTTTGAAAATCAAGTGACATTAATGCATCGAAACTACTTTGACGCTCCAACATATTGCTAAGCGATTGTGTTGAGGCCCCTTGTTGATCTCTGGCTAACTGAGTAAGTTGATCACGCGAAAGTCCAGTCTTTAACATCAGACTATTAAGAGAGTGCCCCGAAGCTGCCATACCAGCTATTCTTGCAGCTAACATAAGAGAAATGGAAAATGATGTGTAAGACAGCGTGATAATAGAAGAAAGAAGAAAATATTTTGGAAAATAAACGTACCTGAAGCATTTCTAGCTATTTGTGTCATGGCTGTATTTGATAGACCTCCATTGTTTGCGGAGGATACTGCAGCGTTCAGGAGATTATTGGCTGAATTTCTTTGAACTGCATTACGTAGTAAGTCTTGTTCGGATTTTTTTCTCTGCATTTCAATCATAGCCAAAAGACCAGCACTTCCATGACTTCGAGATAAATTTAAACCTTGCTTGGAAGATTTTCGTTGAAGTCCCCCTGAGCTTGGTAGTGCACTTGATGAACCCTGTAAATGCAGAATTTAGTTGTCAGTGGAAAATGAAATGAAAAGCATGTTTCCATGTAAAGTTCAAAATGAAGAAACTTACCTGTAAGAGAGCTCGACCAACTGCAGCGGCACGACTGTTTGAGGAGCCTTTAGATCCACTGGGTTTAAACCCATTAGGAGGACGAAGCCATGGTGGGTTGTGGGTAGGAACTGATTGCATGGCTTCTTCTTCCACCTTCGGTTTTGGTGGAGGAGCAACTGGAACAGCTCCTACTGCACCGTTTGATTTTACTCGATTAGTCTGTGCAACTCGCTCTAAAAACCGTCTTTCAAGTCTATATGTTTTGAATATAATTAATCATTTTTTGTGTAAGAGATACAATAAAAAAGGATATAGATCTCCATGAAATGTATTATATTCTACTTACTCGCTTAATTCCTTCCGACTTCGCTCGATGTGTTCTGGAGATAATCTATTTATGTCAGCAGTCCGTCTGCGAAAAACCTGTTTTCCGATACAGTTACTTCCAACAAACTTTTTAGAGATACGCATAGGATCACAATTTAGAAGCTTTGATAAGAAGGTACGGAGAGTAGTCCCGTCTGTAAGTGGTAACAATCCTGATTTGAATTCTTGAATGAGACGGTTAGCATAATTTTCTTCTTCTGAAGTCCATTTTCCTCGTCTAAGGAGAGGACCTTTTGATTTGCTCGAGGAAGACGATTTCGAAGAAGACGGCGTAGAAGATGATGTCTGTGACTGACTTGATGAGACGTTTGATGTGGAGCGTGGAGGGTTCAGAGCTTTTACTGTACTAGATTTACTTGTCTTAGGTCGGTAGTTTGGTGCTGGAGTTGTTGCCGAAGCTGGAAGTGATGACAAGCCTCCATTCGGTCTCCTATACAAATTTTTATTATCGCTGCTATTTAAGGAATTGCTGATTGGAACAACCACATTTGAGACATTATTTTTCTTTATCAAATTGGAGGTATTGTTGTCTTGGGACTCATTTGAGACAGGTCTAGGTACAGCATTGCGGCCTGCAGCATTGGCCACCATTCTTAGACCAGCTACTGCTGCCTCTTCTTTTTTACACTGCTCATCTTTCTCAGAAGAGTCAATTCCTTGCGTTCTAGCCTGGGCTTGTGAAATAGGTGGTGCAAGTCCATCTGCCACTGCAGCACTTCTAGCTGCATTGAGCAATAAAGATGGGAGAGGTGTTGCAGAAGACATCGCAAATCTCCCGATATTAAGATGGTGGGATGGACGAACAAAGCAAATTACGGCGCACTTTTCTCACGTTTGACGTAGATGCGTCCCAGAAAGGAAAACTTTTGCTTCCGAAACATAAAAACGTAAGTAAATTTGACTTCTGTCGTAATCATCTAAGACGGTGAGCTTTGAATCAAAACCTATTTTCATAAGCATTTTTAAAAGACCTTTAAATGAAAAAAATTAGCTTGAAATAGATACTTCAATCGTAAGTTAAGCAAAAGAAATTTTAGTTGAAACAGAAAGTAAATTGCGAGCACAGAAAATGGGATCCTATGAAACTGAACACGAATTCATTAAGTATTTTGTTTCATTTACTACTTAGATTGACGATTCAACAAAAACTGAGTAATTCTATGTATACTTTGTATTGATTTTCGAGGTACGGAACTCTTCAACATTCGGACTTCTTAACGACCTTACTGCAGGTAGATAGAATTCTAAATACAAACAATCATTTTATTTATAGTGCATTTGCATGTTGCACTTATGTATTTATGTGTAGTTGCATACTTTTGAATGTTTACATCGAGAGTCATCTCACAAGAACAAGATCTTTTGATAAGAGTGACGTACGAGGATGAACAAAGAACATAAAAAGTCGAGAACCAATCAGTGGAGAATTCACGAAGAGCAGTCGTTCTTTGTGTCTGAATCATGGTCATCAAAGCATCACGATTAAAAACAAAGGGAGCAAAGTTTAACCCGAGATGCGCCAAAAGATGAGCAAGAGAGCTTCAAAGCTTAGTGCAAACACTCTAGCGAAATGCTACCATCAAGTTCAATTGAAAAACATACACCACATGCACCCTGTTGAACGACAAGAGGCTTCTGTAGCGTCGCATATGTTGAACAAGGTTAATTTTATATTTAGTGCCCGCGAGGGAAAAGAAAATTCAATTTATTCGTTCTTGAACAATATTTATATATCTATGTAAAAAACATATGGATTTTGAACCGAGAGTCTCTAGGTCAAATGATTTATGTTACGGAACTAAACTTGCAGTTAGTCACAAAAGTTTTCTTGTTGAAACACGTAGGTTCCCAGCCATTTATTGCTTATATCGAATGTACTACGATTGCACATAGGCACTTTTCATAAAAGATATAAAAATTTACTCGTGTACGTATAAGCTTATTCGTATAGTTGAATAGAGATTCATTATATTTCGACAACTTCATTCTTCAATAATCAAATTCGTTCTCGTTGTTTACGACAGCTAAAGCGTGTATTCGAATACAAACTACAACCGTAGACTCGTTGGATAGAATACGTCATCGTGAACGAGACCAAAAATGACTACATAAAGCACTCTTTATCTGCTGTCACAATATCCTAATTGAAATAGTCATATTGCGCCCTATCTAGATTTTCATAGATAACGTATTTGATCCCCGATTTATTTAGTTCACAATTTATACTTTTATTCACCTTCTGTTCGACTTAAAGAATAGAGTTCCACAAGAAGCAGAATGACCCCTGCTGTCATTGAAAAAACGAATGTAGTGAAACTTCTTCATTTTCTTATTCACAAAGGAATTGTAAGATACAAACTTTGATGAAGAATTCGGCTATTGAATTTAGCGTTTGATTAAAATTCCCTTGATCCCATCCTTAGTAGATAGAACTTAGACCTATCTTTTTCTTGAATTCTTGGATTTTGTACAATTATGATTGATCCATTATTGCAATGATGTAAAGTGCCACCTTTCAAATTTGAAGCGATTTGCCAAAATAGTATGCCGAGGTGCGTTAAGGCGTCTGGTAGGTACTAACTCTTTTTTCAGCGAATAAAAAATAAACGAAATTTATTACAACCAAACATAATCAGCAGTCCTGAATCGACACATTATTTTTCCTTCCCTCAAATTACTTGCAGAGAAGTATTTTTCATGAATTTTATCGTTCTAAGAAAAATCGAAAAATGTCAGGTTTATGTAGTTTTGTCAAGTGTCGAAATGATGAAAGGATTATTACTCTACAACAGATTAAGTCTTGACGATGTTCAAGCTCCTAATGTTTCTTACTTGCGAGAAGAAATGAGATTGAAACAACTTGAATCTTCGGCATTAGATTTCCAAAGACTTGCTTCTACAAAACAATTTATTTAATAAATATTACATATTGATTCATCTTTAATGACTGTGCGTTTGCTTTCCTATATTTCTCAGTGCTGTAACAACCAATGTTGCTGTGATACAGCAAAACAATTATTTTTGGGAACGCAATGATTGCTGGCAAAAACAGCACATGATTTTCTGGCATAAAGGAATCATAAAGTCAAGTTCTCATCACTTTGACAAAAGAGCTTACCGAGAAAGGTTTTGAGGGTCTTGAGCATGTTTCTTATCAGAATTTACTACACTTAGGATTACAACAAATAAACTCTGATATTTTTTATGGCTTTGTCATTTCAAGCATTCTCACGGGAAAATAATCCTTCGTTTCCATGGAAGGTAGTTCCGTAGCGACAGAAAATAGCAACAACACAGCAGCTTTGGATGCAAACAAATATGAAAGGAAATTGAAAGACATCAGTAATATATGAAGGTAAGCTATTAATTAAAAAATACATTCCAAAACATGTTTTACACTTTCGTGTGTATAATATTAGGGCAGACTTCCAAATATGTTTAGGGCACATCTCCTGTGAGAAGAAGTACTATACGCAAACTCGCTGGCTCATCCATCCATCAGAATAATTTCATACCCGCGATACGTAAATTGAACACCGTAGAAAATCTGTTGCGCATTCATAACACGTAAGTCCTCCATTTCTAAGAAAGAAAATAATGAACATGAAAAAACCTTCTGTTTGCTGCATTTCCTTGAAACTTTTGCATCTCTACTTCACATCCTTGAATATTTGGGCTTCCTAAAATGAAAGGTGCTAATTTGTGTAGTTGGAGAAGCTTGATTTTCGTTATCGCAATCTCGAATCAAGTATGCCAAACATATGCATTTTTACCGCACCCATCTAAGTCAGCACAATACACTTTTAAAAAAATCACACCTGTGTCGTTATCCAGTACCAGTGTGGATGACGAATTATGTTTAACACCAGAACTTACCACATTAGTGGAAGGATTCAAACGTATCCCTGATGAAAAAATCCGTTACAAAAACTTAATGTTTCTTGCCAACAATCTGGCTCCCGTGGAAGATGACGTTCGTGTTCCAGAAAATAAAGTTCCTGGATGTCTTAGTACAGTTCACGTTACTTGCGATGCCGTCACAGACGAAGATGGGAAAAAAGTTGTGAATTACCGCGGGGATTCAGACGGTGTGCTTACAAAAGGTCTTTTGGCTTTATTGATACGGTATGTTAGTTTATATGTGATGTTTACCTTCTAGTCATATGGAACAAAGTTAGGAAGTCGACTCAACCCATGATTTTTACATATTGTACAATCTATGATGTTCATATTTTTCAAATCGTATACATGATTATTTGAATTTTATAGGGGATTTTCTGGATGCACACCTGACCAAATCGAAGCAGTGAATCCTAAATTCATTCATGTAGCAGGGATCGCACAAACTCTCACCCCAGGAAGAAATAATGGGTTTCTGAATATGATTGATGTAATGAAAAAGAAGGCGAAAGAAGCAATTGGCGAAGCCACCACTGAAACATCTGATGACGATGGAGAAGCTGAAAGTGAAACGGAAGAAGAATCTGGAGCAGTAACAAGTTTTGAAGAACGGGAAGGAAAACCAATGTACAATGAAATCATGTCGACTCTTATCACTACCTTGAAACCATCTTCTATTGAGCTAATGGATAATTCAGATCAACATGCAGGTCATGCTGGATCTAAAGGATGGGAAGAGAGCGGTGAAAGTCATTTTTCTCTCTCCATTGTGGCAGAAGCATTTGATGGGATGGCGTTGGTCAAACGACACCAATTAATTTATCTTGTATTAGGGGAGACTATGCAAAAGATTCATGCATTACAGATTAGTGCTAAAACACCTGAGGAACTGCAAAAATAAATTTATGATGAAATGGTCATTTATGTCATTTCCTGATTGCGGTCTTCATCTTGCAATCAATTAAACGAAAGAAAAAATTCATTGAATATCAGTACATTTTCAATCACTTAAAAGCGAACAGAGAATACTATTTGAGTAGCATATATAAAATTCTCATTTATAATTTTACATCTTCGTTATATATATATAAATTTCCTACTTTTTCAAGTCGTTGAAACCATCTTTGGTAATGGAGCATATTGTATTTCTAATGCGTCATGGTACCATCTTTACAGGTAATACAATCTCTGGAAAATCTATCGTTCACAATTTGAATTTGAATAGTATTGTGGAATATCCCAAATTTGGATATACAAATTTCATGTATATCCTGAAGAACATTCCGAGTATCCTTGGATCCATCGTTATTACAGACGAGAACATGTGCACTCACCGCCGATACTCCATGGGAGATGGACCAAATATGCAAGTCATGAACGTCACAAACTCCTTTGACGGAAGAGAGGGCAGCAAAGATGGTTTCATAATTCAAATGAGATGGAACTACTTCCATTAGAATACTCATGGAGGATTGAATAACCGAAAGTGTGGATTTGAATACCCAAATACAGAAGAAAATGGTGCACAAAGGATCAATGGCTTGAAGTTTTGGATTGATCTAAATAGTTACACCCGACAAAAGTACAGCTACAGACATGGCAAGATCTCCCAATACATGGAGGTAGGCTGCGCTCAGATTAATATTTTTAACTGGCTTGGCTTCAATATGATGATGATCATCACAGTCATGGTGGTAATCGTTATGTTTGGAAGATAGAAGAGCTGTTGTTTCAACAGCATTGTGATCATGATCATGGACGTGGTCAAGGTGTTTTTCATGTTTTTGATGGTGTTCGTGGTGATCATGTTCATGTTCATGTTTATGTTCACGTTTATGTTCTATTTTATGTTCATGATCATGAGCATGTTCGTCGTAGTCATCATTTTTATCTTCATCTTCATTTTTGTGAGTATGAGGCACCGAATAAACAGACTCCATATTCCAAGAACCTCCAAAGGGCGCAGCTGTTGGATCTAAATTCTGTTCCAAGGCCTTTTTCTTCCAATCTGGAATAGGCGTATCATCTACTTCTATTTCACTTGTTACGTGACTATTGGGCCCGCAGTCTTCGCAATCTTCTCCATGAACGTGACTGTGTTCATGATCATGTACATCGTCATGTTTGTGATGATGATCGTGATCATCATTATCATGCTTTTTATGATTGTGTCCATGATCATGTGCATCGTCATGTTTGTGATGATGATCGTGGTCATCATTATCATGCTTTTTATGATTGTGTCCATGATCATGTGAATCTTCGTGTTTATGGTGGTGGTCGTGATCATCATGATCATCGTGCATTTTATGGTCGTGATCATGGTCGTGATCATGATCATGAGTCATACCGGGTAAATGTACATGATCCTCACCCAGAATAATCGCTAGTATAATATTCACAATAACTCCGAAAAAGGCAATAAAACTCATAATTTTCCCATTCACAGGTTCCACATTCATTCGAGTACCTAAAAGCCACAAACGCACGATAGCTTCTCCAAACAAGAAGATCGATACCAATGCTAGAGAACCCACCGAAAATAAAGCTGCTAAAGCTTCCACACGTTTATATCCATAGGTATAATGCTCACAGGGAGGACGACTTGCTAAATGCGATGCTAATATGGCTATGATGAAAGAAGCTAAATCAGCAAATAAATGGGCAGCATCAGAGAGGATAGACAGAGAACCCGACAGAATTCCACCAGTTACTTCAACACAAAAGAAGATCCCGCAGAGGATTGCCGAATATCGAAGGCGGGTCAAAACGTCTCTCCTTTGTTGATCTTCTTCCTCTGCACGCTTGTTTGTTTTTGGAGGTATAGAAGATAGATTGTTTTCTTCATCATCGGATAAGTCATCGTGAAGAGTATTTTCTGACGGTTCTTCCACCAATTTTTCTTGATAGTGCATCATTTTGAAAATCCAAAACTTTACCTAGCTGCTCTAATTTTTGTGTTCGTCAA
>Ga0115008_10001397_pt1 | contig 19422 bp, 20 predicted proteins | sample FraStrMetagenome_FD_87164 | JGI IMG/M metagenome (GOLD analysis project Ga0115008, IMG submission 87164) | Marine eukaryotic phytoplankton communities from Arctic Ocean - Fram Strait ARC3M Metagenome | ecosystem: Environmental > Aquatic > Marine > Oceanic | place: Fram Strait | collected...
CTCCACGGCTCTTCTACTGGGGTTACGAGGATTATACTTATTCATACGACTATCTACTCGCATCGTTTTCACCTCGAAAATTCGTCTTTGTAGTATCACCCGTCCAGACCTTTCTCGATGTGGGTGGTCGTAAGTCATTATGTCGGGAATGATGAATTCTAAGTATTTTATTACGAGTGATTTTGTTAAAGTTCATTTACTTTCGAATAAAGTGTAGCTGCATTGTACTGATATTCTACACACAACATAGAGGTGATAAACCATATGATTCATACTGGTATACATGTTATCGTTAGTTTGTGTATAGGTTAGCTTTAAAATAAATGGTGCATCTGAATTTATCGATGTGTTTAGAGATTTTTGAAGATTAAGACGCCGCATTTGATGACTGCGCGAATAAATGATGTTAAGGACTCTTTACTGTAATCGATGAAAAGGGAGAAGGAGTTTTTCGTCTAAAATGTCAATCCAAAACCAAATTGAAATCTTTCGGTCTTGTCTCGAGAGCCGCATCTTACTGGGACCGCAAATGTGCCCTCCATCCGTCCAAGAGGCGTTTCACAAAAAGCACCGACCCCAGCTGCCACACGTGTTGTGCGTGCAATGCTTTCTACAGGCACTCCCCACCCCGTTAGGGTTCCCATGTTTACAAAACCCATTAGACGAGCTCCACTTTCCTTTAACTTTGTCATTGGAAACGGAACTGATGCCATCAATAACGACGTGTAAAAGATTTCACCTCCCAAGGAGTCCCCTCCAGGTGCCCCCGGGTTCTATGAATATGACATAATAGAAACGAACTCCATGATTCAATTTCCAAAAACTTTAAAAATTTATTCAAAAATAAGTGACTCACCTCTTTTGCTCGAGGTCCTATGCCGGAAGCCTGGAAACCACGTAAGTTAAGCGGTCCACCAACAAAGTAACGATCTGATATTGGTAAGGTACGATTGCAGGTTCCACCGAACGATATGTTCCGCGCAAATCCAGACGAGAAGCTGGCATGCAAACACAATCCAAGTGACTTTATCAGAGGAAAGTGAATCGAGAGGGCATTGCTGGCTTTAAAAAATCCAACATCGCCGGGGGGTCCGGCAATTTCTGCACCTACACTCATGTCAAACCCTCTTGTTGGAGTTACACGGTTGTCTAAGTTCACGCCATTCATTTTGTAGTCGAAAGATAAAGAATGCTTCAATGACGGCCCAGCCTCTGAAATTATATTTGGCGAAGCATCGCACGCAAACGGTGCGTTGGGAAACCGACAAGGCAGAATATCTCTCCACATTGCGGTCCATTCTAACGACCTCCATGGGACCTCACAAAGAAATGGAGATGGTGAACGCGAGTTTGATAATCTGTATGAAAGGGAACGATGATATTCCTTGTACGATCTCGCTAGCTCGTAATCTGCAGTATCCACAACGCATCTCCATGATTCATGTTCCATGTCTTCTATTGAAATCTTTGCTGGGGCATCGTGTGAGAGAACAAACGTGGGCACAGATGCCTGATCAATCGTGTAAGATATCGCCGTCATATCAGTATTACCCCGAATGTTGGACACGTTCGCAGAAGCTTCGAATTGGGCTTTTGGTAGTGCTCCCAACTGCGAGGATTCACTCATACCCATGCCGAATCCCTGTTGCTTAACACCAGCACCTACATACAACTTGTACCATTTCTTTTCGTCCAAAGTTATATTCAATTGCACCTTGTTGTCACCAACATTATCATTACTATCATGTGAGTCAAGCTTACCAATTTCAATTGATACACCATCATACAAACCAGTGTCCCGAAGTCTAGTACACACCACAGAAAGGACCTCAGTTGTGCTACCTAAAGTCATCATTTCATTCTCATTCCGACTGTGATGTAAATTCAAACCTTCTTCCTCCAGCAAACTATGAATGTATGCAGCACTCGTACGAATCTTATCTTCATTCTGTATACGAATGTTGGCAATATGTATCGGATATTGATAGGCACTCATTATGAAGTAGTAAAGAAGGATTGACGTTCAGCCCTCCTTGACAATTCCGTAAGACTTTCTTCAACAACCCAGCAGTAGTAGTATTATTATTATGATTAGTGGAATGTAACTACCACCACCGTAACGTAGCTCGGATAACAATCCTACAAGCAGTTATGTACTCGTGTATGCCACTGGGAATCTAATTGGTCGCCCTATTTGGACCATAATACAGAGATCCGAAAGATCGAGATCGGCATGGGGATGCTGCCTCTGCCTCATAATTTTTTGTAAGGCTGCCATGAAACTTCGCATCACGACGTCACAATTGACACTCTCTCCAACATCCCAATCCCAATCCCAACTCACAACATCCGACGAAAACACACAACACTCATAAGAAAACACACAACATAACCCGTAGAAAAATAATAAAATAAATACAGTCACACACACACACACACACACACACACACAACCCAACCGCCTCGAGCTCCTATATATATTCATATTAGAAATGGATCATCCCTCGTACCACTACTCGCCCACATTCTGAAATGAACTTGCCACAGCTTCTACATAAATAAATAACTACAGCTACAGCAGCAGTAACTATGGTAGGATATGGAAGTTCCTTTCGTTTGGCACAACGGCCGGGGTGGGAAAACTGTTATGTCGATTACGAAGGTCTGAAGCTCATTTTAACGCAGATTGAGGCTGTGTACGAAGCTGCTCAACTCGAACGGGAGGAGGAGGAACAGCATATGCAGCATGGTCATGGTCATGGGCATGGTCATGGTCATTCGTTTTCATCGTGGCAGTATGATGTTGTGGCGAATGATGCTACGTTTCTATCGTATCAGTATAATAATAATACTGGTAATAATTACAATAGTTTTACATTTCAGCAAGAAGACGGTGCGTCGGTGAAACCACTCGTGTCTGCTGTGGATCATGGTTATGCCAATACTATGACTGCGACTGCGGCAGGTGCAGGTGTTATGGAAAGTCACTTTCGTCATCCATATGTTCGTTCTAATTCTGAGCCGTATTTGGAACGTGGACGTGAGAGTCGGGAGAAGAGGCATATCATCCGGGCGCATAAACAAGCTAGGCAGTTGGCAGAGCGCTTTCTTGGACGGTTGCAATCGGAAGTTGAAAAGATTTCTCTTTTCTCGCTTGCAAGGCAGGGAGAGTTAGCTGATACGATTGGATCACTTCGATTTGGAGAACAGACCCTTCGTGGTAATACCACGTTGAATGATGACCGATACTCTCAACATTTGCGGGATGCATCCTCTGCAGCTGCTGCTCTCGATACAATAAGCTACACGAATGATCCGCATTACCTTCATCCATCAGCAAGTTCGTCGTCAAATGATGAAAGTGAAGATAATAACGAAAGGGCTAACAACACGGAGCATAGATATGTTCGGAACCCGAGTAGTACAGCGCCTACTCGTCGAGGAGTAAAATCATTTTCCAGATCGCAAAGACGCAATGATTTCTATCATCAACTGGACTCGCCACCTCATTCTTCGAACCAGCCAATGTTTCATAGATGGGATCTATTTGCAGGAGAAGATTTAATGCTTTCGACAGGTGTTGACGAAGCAGATGCCTATGTTAACGTTGGCGTAGAATTATTACATCTGCTTCGCTATATAAGTATCAATGCGATGGCCGTGAGAAAAGTGCTGAAAAAGCATGATAAGCTTTTATTTAAGTGCATGTTGGGTCAAAATGAAAATTCTGACAAGTACCCTCCTGAATGCATCGATGAAACATCTTTAGAACGAAAGCGGTTGTCTGGAGGAGCTGATTGTCACCTGCAAAATTTGACTAATTCTATCTCCGTAGATGCTATATTTGAAAGTCTGCAATCTGCTTTATGTGAATATCAATACGAAGAATCTCGTGCTGACACATTAAAGAAAAGCAAGGTTGGAATGAATACGGGATTCAAATTGTTCAAAGGTAGCGAAAGATCATGGAAAACCACTGAATCGTTTGAACCTCCAAATACCAGAGCCCTGTCCGACACAGAATATGAAAACAATTCAAAAGCATCATCAGATTATTTGTCGTTGCCAAATTTGTCGCTAAATCGACTTGAGTGGACTGTAATGACGATATCATCATTGCGTGATGCTTCAAAAGTTGTCAATGCACCATTTCATGCTTTCTTCCACAGAAGTGCGTTGGTGGTGGCTGGTCAAGACCTTCGGGGGTTACATGGATCTAGTCGTGAGGCACTGGATCTACTTCTGCGATTTCATCCTGATGAGATTTTGGATCGTTTTCTTCCCTCTGGGACTCCTCTCACTAAAGCAAGACATCGCAAGGCTCCCAGTTTTGATTTTTCAGTTCCCACTGATTTAAGGTTTGATACAAGTGAGAAGTTTGATTGGCTTACGCATTATCTTAACGTTATGTCTTCATTTCTTTTCACGATGAACTATTATATTGTGGTTCCTTCTGCTCCGGAATTCGTCTCATATCTTGGATATCATCCATCCTTTGCTGGCGCATTAATTGGTGTTACCGCACTTGCAGCGATTATCGCCACTGTAATTTATTCGTATAAACCATTAGTGTCAAGTTATCGCTCAGTGCTGCTTACATCTGCTGCCTTTTCAGTAACTGGTGAGAAATTCCTTTGGTTATTTGAAGACGTTTTTACACGCTATTTACCATCAAATTTTCGTAAATAGGTAATTTAGTCTATTCTTACGCATTTTCTGCAAAATCAATATGGCTTGCAATTTTTGGGCGATTTCTTGTTGGGTTTGGATGCGCTGAATCGATAAATCGACAAATTATTGCTGATAGTGTCCCTCATTTCTACGTTGGCTTTATGAGTGGTATTTTCATGTTGGCTGGAGCTTTAGGTTAGTCTATCATTTATTCTCAAATATGCGCAATTTTCTTTTCAACGCTATGAGTAAAGGTATGAGCTTTGGCCCATTAGTTGCTTCAATTTTATATCGAAAAACTGGACATGATCTTGAGGTAGATGTACATTTCTTTGGTCGCATCGTCATCAACAATATTACTTCCCCAGCATCTGGAATGAGCGCACTCTGGCTTCTATACATATTTACCTTAGCTTTACGTTTCAACGAGCCAAGAATAACTAAACAAGTAGCGAAAGTGGACAGACAAAATAGTGATGAGGCAAAAGAATTTTTCAGATCTCTTTCTGAAACGAACGTAAATATCAAAACGACTTACGCCGTTTCTGATCCATTTAAAGGCACAGATCCACATATAATGATACCGCAGCATAATGACAGCAACTTTCAGCTGAAGACAAAGGAGAAGGATTTCACCTTCTTTGCGGATATATTCCGCTTATGTAATGAAGTCATTCAAAACGCCCCCCTCTCAATTACTCTTGGGCTACTCTGCTTTGTTCAATTTACGTACGAAGTGCTAATATCTTCATGTCCATTTGTGACGAAAATTTATTTTGGATGGAATCCCGATTCAGCTGGCTTTGTCATTGCTTCTCTCAGTATTTTAGTTCTTCCAGCAATGCTTTTCGTTGATCGACTTTCTACTCCTACCAGTGAACGGAAGATTTTAAAACAATGTTTATTGATCATTGCTGTATCTTCATTTTGTTTTGTCAACTTGCGGTCGTTCCTTGAAGTGATTTGGTCTATATTATGTATGTTTATACCTCATACTCAACTTGGATCGCCTCCCAATTTTGTAAAGATACCCTACGAGTCCTATCAATACATAGCCGCTCTGACAGTCACATTTATGAGCACAATTATACTGGAAAGCGCTTTAACAGGTTTGATGTCAAAGTCTACTCCACCAAAATTGAATAAAGCGTATCTAAATTGTGGTTTCATCGCAACGATCATCGGTAACATTGGTAGAATTACTGCAGACGTATTAATTTTGGTTGTCGGCTCAACTCATCAATCATTTGGTTCGGATTACATCAATCTTCTCTACTCACCTATCATGATAACGAGCCTCTTCGGAATACTTATTGTCCGAAAGTACTACATTTATCTTGTTGTCTAATTGCGTCTGATATCGCTTTATACAAATAAGTTTCGATTTCTATCGGTAAGTTTCTACAAGTATTCATTTGTTTTTGTCCATATCTTTTCTTGTTAGTAGCAAATATATCTTCAAATATTACTCATTTGCATAAGTCTCCGGCTTGACAAAATCAGTTGACAGTGGTAATTGCAAGATGATATCGCTCATGAGAATGAAATTGCAAAATTATATTTTGTAACCGATGACAAAAAAGGAACTCAATCCTTTCGTATACATTGGATGAACAAAGATATGACATTTTTCCCTTATCAAATATCTTCCAAACCGGCTTCTATTATTCATTTGATGCGTGTTCACATATTAATGGCGTGTGAAACTGTTTAGAGCGTCTGTGGAACAGCCCTCTCATCTTTCTATTATTGTCAAATTAAAGAAGCAACTTGACTGGTTACGATACTTTGATGTCGTTGGCACGGAAATAAAATATTCTTTTTGGTACATCAATTTACGAAAACGCACCTATTAGAATTAGCACGTGATCGTCTCATAAATTCAACCTTTCTCGTTTGAAATGATGTATACCATTAAAGTGCTTTTTGCGTAAACGTCGATAGCATTTAAGACATAAATCGAAGTCAAAGCAATTTGTACATTTCATCACATCACTAGAGATTTCCTTTTGGCAGCCGTCACAATGAATGATTTCAACTATAACCATATCACCTTTGTTATCATGAAGAGACTCAAGGCTTGCTCCATTAAAGGCATAAGATCTAATGTCAACTGCATTTATCGGCCCATTCTCGAGAGGGAGTTTTCGTTTCGGCAGATCGTTCTTTATCTCGTGCCGCCAGCTCCCCATCCTCCTAGTTATTTCAAAGATAACGTCATCACAATTTCCTAGCAGCTCATAATCAAATATGTACCCATCACGATGATCTAACTCGTCATCATCTAGGTCGTTCAATTCATCTGAGCTTATTTTTGGTAGCAATATTCTATTTCGATTAATGAGGACTCGTGGTACAGAAGGCGGCAAGTATCGAATCACTTTAGACATGGGCGCGACCTGTAAACTCGTACCAATCACTATAACCATATCAACCTTATCTCTATCATTTTCCAAAGCCTTCCCTACTTTACAGTTTAATTTCTCACCAAACATGGTAACATCAGGCTTAATAAGACCATTACAGAGTAGTTTTCTTCCATTACTGTTCTCGATAACATCAGCTGAGCAATTTGCACTGCATAAAAAACTACATTGTCGTTTGCTACTTCGTCGCGGAGCTGGTCGCGTTGTCGAAGTTGGACATGGATTCAAGTTATCTTTATTCTTTTTTGAGCCAACTGAAACTTCTCTCTTGCACCTAGGAACTACTCCAAGACTCATCTCATGATCAATTGTGGATGCACTCATACGCAAATTACATTTCAAACATTTCGCATACGTCAGCGACCCATGAGCATATACAATCTTTTCCCTGCGCACTCCAGCTACCTCCTCTAACCCATCAATGTTCTGGCTGTACACCCTTAATAGCTTATTCTTGTCCTGAAGCAACTTCAAAAAATAATGCGTCAAGCTCGGTCGTATGCCAAACGGACGAAGCCTCTTAGCAAACTTATAAAAGCATTCCGGATGTGAGACGAACGTTTCTAAATCAAACAAATCTTCTGCCGAATTCAATCCAAGCTCCTGAAAATCCAGAGTATGATACAATCCAGTTCCAGTCGACCGAAAGTCGGGTATGCCACAGCTTACAGACATGCCGGCACCAGCCAATACCAGTATGCGCTTGGATTGTTGAATGAGCGGAATTACATCTTTTTGAAACTGATCGTCGAAAACTTCATCATCTTGTTGTTTCTTTTGAGTTCCCCCATTACTGATTTCATTCGATCTTCGTTTGGAAGATTTTTTCTTTGGTGGCATAGTTTCCGTTCATTGCTTGCTTGGAATGTGAATAAATAGGGTTCCAGTGAATTTTAATTGAAAAATATTAATATTATACAATCGTTATTAATAAATGACATTGCGGTTGGAATCGAGTGAAAGTGAAAAGGCCATTACCGGTATTAGCTTTCGCTCATGCTCACAGCTATCGGCTGCGTACGTCGAACATCCGACACTCGTACGAATGTACGTACAGGGTTGAGATGAAACTAGAAGACATTTCTTTCCCCCCTTTTACTCTCTCTTTCTCGTTTTGTTATAATCTCTACTCGTATTAATATACGATGTAATTTATTTTCACATGCTAAAACATTTTATAACGTGCATGTAAGCAAAGGATATTTTCCTCGTACGTCATGACATGATCATTCAATAGAAATTTTTATCATGCATTTTCATAGAGGTGTATTTCGATGGGATCGCGAGTTATCAAAACATGTTCTATGTGTATTCTGATCACTTCATCAAAGTAGAACCTCTCTACTTCTAACTTTGGTCTTGCATACCGCAACCCTGGATCACACCTGAACTTGAACAAATCTGTAACATTTTTTCGTCTTTGGTGAAAGTCAGAAAGGGATGATGTACTGTCCTAGAACTAGTCTGCACTCAATTTCACAAATATATAATACATGCGCAGACGAAAATATCTTAGTTTCTCATAACATTCAGAATAATAAAAACAAAAACTCATTAATGTACCAAAAGTCCCAGCTCCACAGAAATCACTTCAGGCTGAGCAGCGATTGCCCCAACCAAAGCAAGACAGTCATCACGAACCTTCACACCCTCCGGGAGCAGAAAGTTCACAGAATGGTTCGATATCTGATCGTCAGGAATAGTTAGAGCGTTGAAAATGGCACTAGGGTCATTCACACTAAGTTCCATGCCAGAGTATGGGTAAGCCTCCTCTACATATGCATGAACTAATGACGTGTCCACTAACTGCAGTCGTTCCAACATAAGAGGACCAGTCTCTTTCGCATCAATACCGGGACCAAACTGGACCGATACCTTTATATCTTTAATGTTCGCCGAGACAGCAATTCCTGCATTCTCAATGGTTCCTCTGCGTATTTTCATCACTGGAGCCATTGCCTGAATGACAGTGGAACTTGAATCTACTCCACGTGCGTAACTAGCCGGTGTCATAAGATGGTAGCATGTCTTATCGCTTTTGTTATAAATAGGGTATTGCGCTAATATGCTCGAAGAGTCAAACGGAAAAAGTTCAAGAAGCTTTTGACGCCTATCATAACTTTACACAAAACAATCAAAGTAAGCTCCAATACTAGACACTCCTTTTATCTCATCAAAATCCTTACCCACTTGCGCCCGATGATTCGCAGACAATGAAAGGGCTTGAAACTTCAGATTTTTCTGCATTCTCCCATGCGAGCGTCGAAACTTTGAATGCACATTTTCTCTAGAGTCAGTAACGTAACAGACAACATTAGTCACAGCAAAATCCTTACCGGATGTCCAAGTTGTATCGGCTTCTGAGATACTCAACGAACTTATCATACCATCGGCCTCGCTGCTCAATAAACTTGAAAACTCATTGTGTGTCATGCCTGCCGCTTGGGCGCCTTCTAAAAGGCAGTGAAAGAAGATTAAAGAAAAAGCTCTCATCGTTTCCAATCTACTGTAATAAATAATAGTGTTCTCTTTGTAGATTTATTTGGGACCCCTGTGCGATCATTATGGAATCGATAGTAGCAGAGAAAAGAATATAGCGAACGTAAAAGCGAACACTCTCTGTCAAAAGTCACCACTGAGCGAATTTTTGAATGTACATGTACAGCTGTAGATCTACAGCAAGATAATAAGATAACAAGGTATCAACTGTCAGGCCAAAACTCCAACAGACTGTCACGCTGTCAAGCGTAATTTTTTGACAGTAATCCAACTGTCTTAACTGTCACCAAACTGTCATTATGACTGAAACGAGCGTAGAGCAATGGAAACGCACTCGAGAAGGGTTTTCTTCGATCACTTTGTCGCCAAAATACACCACTCCAACCAAATGTGATCTGATAGATGATAAAACTAATTTTCCGGTTGGAAAGGGAAAATAGGGAGGCTTTGTTGCCTGATTGAAGAAGAGAGGAATACTGGCGTCAGATGTAATGACGTGTCCAGTATTCTAGCTAAATTAGGCTATTAATAATGTGTAACTAAAGTTTATCTAAATTTTCTTTATTTTATACGTTTAGCACTCGTATGATCCTTCGTACCTTCGTACTGAGACACTGCGATTGTCACAATAGATGATGTTTGGTTTGTTGACTTCAACCCCAAAAGAACGAAGATTGTAGCGTACACCTCGGAGCGCTACAATAGCTTTCCGCAAAGCGCAGAATTCGGACGGGTACGTTGATCCTTCGACTTGTGATTGTTTTCCGCTGTACCATGTGATAGGCGAGCTTCCAAAATATATGATGTATCCCGTAATGGAACGCCTGTTGTGTTGGGATGCCCAGGTTGTATCTACGTATAGAGTTACGTGACCGTCGCTGGATATACATGGTATAGCATGTGTGTCAATGTCTTCATTTGCGTCAGGATATAGTTTCTTAAAAAGGTGAAGTTCAAAGTCAAAGTTCTTAACCTCGATCGGCATTTTTGGTTCTCCCTTGAAAGGTGAGGGATCGACTGGTAGGGCATACTTGTGGTGCTTTTTAAAGTATCCAAAGATATGTCGTAATGCCCCGCAGTGGATAGTCCTTGGCGATGCATTGTATGTTGAGAGCTTACATGTTGCGTAAGTTATGTCTACACGACCAAGCTCGGAAAGCCAATTCAGTATTCCAACGAGTTGAAGATATTTTCTGTGAAACATCTCATTTAAGATGTCTATATCTTCACTATCGTAATCTTTGTCTTTGTCTAGAACAGTGTTTCGACCTTTTATTTCGTCATACGTGTCGTAATCAAAGAGTATGCGCGTCATTGACAGTACCTGTTTCAGATAGATCGAAGCAGATAAGAGGAAACCCCGTTTTCCGTGAGACTGGCGACGCATATCCATTCGTAGGTAGGTGGATGTTGTTTCATCAACAGGGGTTACATGCCGGATTTTGTGTATAGTTTGTAGCTTGGGCATGTATTGTTCCGCATCTCTAGCCAGAATCATGAAATCGTCAACATGTACAATGATGAAGTCGTATCCGTCAAGACTATTGTTATCATTATATCGTGGCTTGAGCCAGACATTGTTATCCGCTTTCGAGTTGACAAAGCCCATGCGACGGAGCGTAGTCGCAAAGTGAATCCACCACGAGCTTGCTCCACTTTTAAGTCCGTAGAGATTTTGTATGATAATAGTGACATAGTTATTGTTCTTGTCTGGCAATCCATTCTAGTCCATTGTGTATGTCCAGACTTTTCTGCGCATTTGGCGTTAAGGTAAGCGCCGCCGACGTCCCCAGTGATGACCTGCAGCCCCTGTTTTGCTGTTATGGTCATGATAATACGGACACTTTCTGTTTTCACAACAGAGGAGTATAGCGGACAATCAGGTGTAGAGATCACATGCCCACCAGCAACGAGTCTTACCTTCCGAGTCCAGTCTGGTTTGACGTCGAAAACGAAGTGGAGTGGGATGTACTTATAATCTCTTGGGACTTTTCCCCTACATACTCGTTTGAAGATTTGGTATGGCCAACATATCCAATATGCCGACCATCCTGTTTCGCCACCGCTTAATAAATCAGAAACCACATACATCCAATCGATCAACGGAACCTTGATCTACGGACGTGCGGTTGATCCAGCGCTTCTACCAGCAGTCAACGAAATTTCAACGCAGCAACCGGCACCTACCCTGCATACAAAAAAATGTGCCACCACCCACTCGATTACAGCGTTCCGTCGATGCACATGCGGTGGCACTAACTGGTACTCGATGTTGCTCTTTAGAAGATTTGATTTGAGCATATGGGAGGCTTCGTTGTCAAGAGTTTGTAGTCGCGGTGGGTTTCCAGATGCTTTGAATTTGTTAAGAAGGGAAATGACCGTATCACGTATTTCGAAACCTTATCGGGATTAAGTTGCTGCGACAGCAATATAATTGGTATCATAATCGTAGCATAAAACGAGGTATTGGTGTCCTCGGCTGGATTTGAAAGGACACGACCAGTGATATCCGAGTAGGTTGCGCCCCTAAGTTACGCTGAAGTTATCGAGAGTTATGACGAAGTTCTTCTTGGTTGATGTTGTCCTCTGAGGTTGGTGAAGGAGGTATTATCGGTGATTCTATTCTGGTTGATCGCAGCCTTTGTTGTTCTTGTCTCATGTGTTCCTTGCCTGTTGCAATTGATGGTAGAAGATGTTTTGCAATTAGGGAAGTAGTAAGGCCGAGCCACGTTATAAAATTGCCATTTTTGATGGCCGCAATGAATGTTGCTTTGGTTGGACATCCAGCGGCTGCATGAAGGAAAGCAGCGAGGTTGGATTCAGACATTTTATGTCGTAGGATGACATTGGCAGTGGGAGAGGGCGATTATAGTTGTGGCTGAAACTGCGGTGTTGGACACTGAAAGTTGATGTCCCATAAGCCATCTATCGGTAGATTGTTAGGTTACCCGGTGAGCGCAAGATTGTTGCGTTGGTCAAAGATTTTGACATATTTCTTGATAAATACAGCTGAGTAATCCGAATGGACCATAGGGAAGAGCTGTGCGTATCGGTATTATGTAGAATTTCGTGGCACGGGAGGACATGGTTGCAATTATCGCATTTAATCTGACGATTGTCAGGTAAACGAACAGTAGGCCCCGTGGTCGTGGGATGTATATTTCTCAAAATATCTTGATCGTTTATTCTGATATAAGTTGAGGATGCACCTGAATTGGCCTTGAGCGTGACTATTGAGCGTAGATTAGGAGGGTCTACAGTAGTAGAAGTATAATAATATAAAGCATCGTTTACTTCATTACAACTATCTATGGACCCACGTCGTCAGGCGGATGGGCAAGTAATACATGCTACCTCCAATCTTGTTTGACATGCTCGCGTCATCCTTGTGACCAGTTGCCTTGTTACGACAATCAGAAATTTTATGATTACAGCGTCCATTCGTCCAACAGTATTTGTCGTAATGTTGCAGTAATGGAGTACTTGGTTGTCCTTTCATTCCGGTTCGCTACTTCGTCGAGAAAATTCGCCGATCCGAAACCCAATTCACCATTGCTCAAGGCATTGGTCGTCTCCAGTTCATTGTAGGCCTTACGGAAACGAGTCTTGAAATGATTCTATGTCTGCTGGGTAGGCGAATGGCGATTCTAGGAACGGATGTATCAGTTGTAGACGCTTCCACAACTGTTCAAGATGTGATACACCTTGGCAATAGTGACATTGTGCAAATTCACCAAACATAAATAAATCATCAATCTTATCGAATTCTAAATCGACTGGCGTGGTTGGATCGTAAGTTATGAATGTGACTTCGGCTTCGTATTGAATGCGTTGGGCCGGGGATATTTTTCCGTAAGTAGCAAGATAGTGATGAATTATCTGCATCAAGGTGCCATTGAAGTGGCCGGTTGTGCGGTTCTTCAAGGCAAGAAGGTATTTGTTGTCGATCGCACTGAGCAGTCGTTGAACAAGAGCCTGTTAGATTCCCCAGACTTCGTGGAATACACGTAAATATTTGGTGTGTGTGCGTTCCAGTTCCTCGGCAACAAGACGAGTGGTACCCACAGAAATCGCGAGAGGGCCAGGATGGGTTGGACGAACGTATGGTGTTGTTGATTGGATGACATATTGTGTTGGTGTCATGATGAGGCCGAGGTGACCATCAGATTCCTAATGCGTGACGTCAGCATCTGATTGATGGGCTTTGGCGAGAGCTCAACTAGTTAGCGAGTGCTAAACTAACAGAGGGAAATTAAGATATGTTGGAAACCAGTCGACAGTTGTCGCATCTCTCGGAGTATTTGTTTTAGGTACAAACAATTTGTAGCAGCGGTAGTGTTCAAGTGAGAGTCCAACATAATATGCTTCAATGCTGTGGGAAGCCCAGGTTGATCGTCTAATTCCGCAAAGCAACATCACCCTCAACCTTCTCCGCTCTTCACGCCGCTAACCACATCTTTCTGCCTTTGCCTATCTCTTTGGCCTCTTCGATTTCAATAAAACCTCGTTAGCGGTACAAGGCACTCGCGTAATCGTGCATGAATCTCCACATCAGCGAACAATCTGGGCTCCCTACGGCGCTGAAGTATATTATATTGAACCCTCGCTTGAATACTACCGCTGCAACAAAGCCTTTTGGCTAAAATAAATACAACAAGAGATGCGACAACTGTCGACTGATTTCCAACCTATATTAAGTCCCCCCAAGTCACAACCGATGCTTACCTTCGACAAACCGCAGCAGATCTATTACATGTTATCACACAACATACTCGCAATCCCTCCTAAACTCTTACCTTTGGCTTCCCCATCATGGATGCATACATCAAAGTTGCTAAAAATTTTCGATCCGCCACTGCTCCATCCCACCCTACTCCAAAACCTACAACACCAGCACAAAACACAGGCATAGCACAACAAATACAACACAAGAATCGACGGTGGTCAACACGACAACAATAACAACAACAAAGACAACGCAAGAACCAAGGGTGGTCACCGACGCACCGTCCAAACCCAACGTGACATGAATAGCAGCATTAAATACATCTCCCATTACACGTTCAAAGAGAGATCATGCATTTAAACACACAACAACAGATGTATTTGAGGTCGTACAAGACACGAGTGTGACCGCCAATACGCCGCACGTACCTAACGCAACTTCAGCATCAACATCAAATACACCTCCCGTTGTATCCACAGACGCACAACTTGCATCAGGACATACAACAGAAGATTCATTTGAAACTGCTACCGATGCAACGTCGGGAACATCTTGCAAGCGCTATCAGACCCGATCAACCTCACGCTATCATGCCAACATCATCATCGACCGACACAAGCATCATCAAACCGTAATCTTACCCCTTTAAAAGGAAGCGCGGTGCTTTAGGAAACCTCCTTAAAGGTCCAAATAAACTTACATGGATGCACAGTCTAGCAAACGAGTTTGACCGTTCACTTCCATGTGGCGTAGGACAGAATAAACCACCATCATAAAGAATCCCAGGCATGAGCACGATTGTACTCATCCAAAAACATGCCATTCCACGAGCCAGAAAAATATCCTACGCCAATTTTATTTGTAATCACTAACCATAGAAAACTGAAACATACCACGTCCGAATGATGGCATGTGGTGACCGACTACACTACCCAAAAGATACCAACTCATCTGCCATTAGCATCCTGGACACTAAAATACACATCAACAGCACTATATCAGATACAAAGAAAGGTGCAAGGTACATGAAAATCGATATGATTTTTTTTTGCCTTGGCACAACAATGGAATACTTCCAATACATTGGGATACCTCAGCACTTCATCCCCGAAGATATCAAAAAGGAATACAACCTTGTCATCGAATTAGATGGACAAGCTTATTTCGAAATCAGGAGAGGAATATATGGGCTAAAAGAAGCAGGAATCATAGCATACATCGTTAAAAATCTCGCACCATTTGGTCACTCACCTTTGTGTCGCATCCCCAGAGTATGGAAGCAGGAATCAAGAAAGACAACGTTCATCCTCTGCGTCGATGACTTTGACATCAAATACTTCAATATAGGCGACGCTGCGAACATCAATAATAGTATCAGTCGATCCCTCCCAAAATCCGCGAATCATCGGCATTCAAATAGTCTGATAAATAAGAAGTAATCGGCTGGTGGGTTTTGATACCATTGCCACGCATCGGCTGAGCATCAATGATAGCTTCGCTTCGGATACGGGTGGACTAAACACATGTGCTAGTAGATCTCTGAGTGCTTAACGAATTTCGTCGTGTCGCGCTGGGACCAAACCACCCTTTTTGCAACATCGTTCACGTCAAACTTCTTGAGCTGGCCTCGTCCCTCGCAAAAAGATGGCAGATGCAAAGGTGTGCAAGCATATCGGAGCATAAGGCATCACGAAATTCTGTCGAAGGTTTCGCTGAGATGCGACAGCTTGACGCTGAGCCAGCATCCTCCGGTCTTTGCTCGTTTCAAGATACTCTGATTACTGATTATCCTGAGGGAAGTGATCGATTGCTGACTTGACCTTCGTTGCATAGAATGCCTACATACTTAGTTTTTTTTCTCTTCAAAGTATTATTTTAATTGTTAGGTATTACGCTAATTAGTTGGATAAAAATCTTGTAGGATGTTCCTGTTCCTAAACGTACGAGTTGCGCAATTTAGTGTACGTCAGTACGTCGCCATACCTGATCACACGCACATACGAATATCTGCGAAAATCTAAATTGCTCACGAAAGTTCCGATTTTCCAGCTTTTCAACTTCAACATGACGAAGAAAACAAACACACCAGAGTACAATGTACCGGTAGTTAACTTTTTCTCCTACATATACATTGTAACATGAGCAATATATTTCATCTTCTACGTCTCCTTGCGCAGATCATTTCATACAACAGATAAATTGATATGTTGCTTAAATGGGCACGTTGGAGATCTTACTTGATTCTGTTAGTTTCAATTTCAACGGTTTTTCGTTCGACGTCCTTCATTGCGTCTCTTTCAGTTCCTCCCTACCAAGCAAATCTTTCATGTAGAGTATCGAAAGATGATGGACGCACCTGTTTGTCTGCATTTCAATCAGAACACGATAATATACCCTCTTTAGTGTTTGACGTGTTACCAGAATATAATGAAAAAGAACTGGAGAAGGAAAGTCAATTTCGGGTAAACCGTCATCGTCGACAGGTGAACTCTGCGAGTTCCAATTATAGCAAAAAGAATCGAAAGACGCATCCTATGCCTCAGCAACTACAGGAAGAGAAACAATTATACAATGCAGGGTTTGCAGAGTCAAAGAGAACTCAGAAGAGATTGCAACGAATCGCAAGAAATACAAATTCGGTTGTGAAACATAATTCATCATCGCCATCATTAAAGGTTGATTATGATTCAGCATCGAGTATCTTAGATGAAATCGTGTCTTCCGATCATTATTTGGAAGTAAATGAAATGAATATTGCTTATGCCCTTGTTCTTAGTGCGAAAACTCTCCCCAATATGAAGACGAGAGGCGTTCCTTTAAAGCGATTGGAGTTCAGTAAAAAGCTTCATCAAGTTAGTAACATGCTGCGCCATATATTGGATAACGACTTGTCTTCTGCTCCTCGCCTTACCGCTAGACAGTTAGCGAATGCATCTTGGGCATTAGTAAAACATTTGAATCACATATCTTCCCCAAAGTTAAAAGAGGATATTGAAGATGTACTGAGCAATATAACCCGGAATCTTGTTAACAGGTTACGAATTCAATACGATGACAAAGCAAATATTGATGATACCGAAAAGTTTACATTATCTCCTATCGAAATAAATATGATTATAGGATCGTTGGCATGGCTTAAACCAAGAATAGCCCCCGTTGGCTGGTCAAAGGGATTCTCGAAAGCGCGTATTCCATCTGATGATGGAGGTGAAGACGAAACCTCGACAATATTTTATGTCAATGCTGGCTATGATCCCAGTTTTGGCACCGTTGATAAGATTCCATCGACAGGGGGAAACGACGGTTTATCCAAGGACCTTTACGACGAAGTATTCGAAGAGTTGGCAAAATTTATCATAAAAGAACCGATGTCGTTAAAGCATTATGATTGGGAATCCCTTTCGAACATACTTTGGGGCTATGCTCATCGTGGCTTTCGTTCATCTACTTGTGAAATGTTGGCAAGTGAAGTGACCCTTGAGGCAACAAATCGTATAATTGAAATCATGAACGAAATGAATACAAAGTCATACCCGTTGCCTCGTGATCTGAGCTTGTTGTCCTGGTCATTGGGTGTAATGCAGGTAGACAATTTTCGATTAGGAAAGCCGTTTGAGGAATTTATAAATGCTCTTTCAAAATATATAATCCAAAATAACGCAGCTCTCGATTCATGGGACTCAAAGGATTTAGTTCAACTTACTAGTGCTCTAGGTCATGGGAGAGTAGACGATGCGCCATTGCTTGAGGCAATCTATAAAAAAGCGCAAGTAATGTTGAATGATGATAGTAGAAACAATATTAAGACATGGGAACTTACGGTATTGATTTGTAAGTTTTGATCTTTCCCTAATATGAATTCTTAACACTAACCATTTTTAACTAAAATATCCAGGGGTTATTGCGAAATTAGATTTGACGTATGACTCGAAAGAAATCTACCACCAATTCCTCGACTCGTCGTTAAGTTCAATTCTTCGTCGCTTTAGAAATGCAAGTTCTGGATGCTTGGAAGATGGAACTTTTACCCTACGTGGAATCGGCCCCCAGGAACAAGCTAACGTGTGTTGGTCAATTGCAGTTTGCGAGCGCTACAATTCAAAGGTCAGTCTAGAACTGCTGCAGCTCATCTATGATTCTGCATCCTGTGACAAATGTATACAACCAGAACACGCTCATCAGCTTTGGCAAGGTAAATTGTTTTATTGTAATCATCAAAGTGACCGATCTCAAATCGACTCTTTCATCAGCTCTTTTTGTCGTTGAAAAAAACTCAACTGAGTTTTTACCCAAAGTTAAACCTGAATTTAAGCAATGGCTAAAATTGCAATGGCTACATGAGAAAAGGAGAAGAAAGGAGTCGAGTGCTAGGCATAAAGCGCTAAGCAAGACTTTATCATTAATGAAGATTCCTCACTTCAACGAGCATGATGATATAGGTAAGGATCGAATGATTGCAAATTCCATAAGATGCAATGTTACAGATATCTGCATTCACGAACGAAATTACTTTAGATGTGGCTATGATCTTGCCAAACTTTTTTGATCATGCCGGAGATACAAGTGATTATCCTTCTAGAAATGAGTCTCTTGTACGTCATGTCGCATTAGAATTCGACGGCCCAAGCCACTTTGTTCGTGGAGGAAGACGACCTCTGGGTGAAACACAGCTCAAATATCGCCTACTGAAACTAGAAGGCTGGGAAGTTGTAAAAGTACCCTACCAGGAGTTTGACAAAATCCCGTTTTGGTCGTCGATGGAAAGGCAGAGATATCTTCAAAGGATATTGAAAACTCATGAGAGTATCCAATTCAGCGAAGTGGATGTCAGCGTGATTAGTGACATACCAGATAACCGCCTCACTCGATTTGATTAGGTAGGAGTCGATGCTTTTATTGACGTGTGAATAAAATAATTTTTTGTACGTGTATACTCAACTTAAACTGCATACTTTAGCTGTTCACATCTACTCCTATAAGGAGGTATGACATCCCTTGTTATTATCCCCCTACGAATCTATCGCCGCCGGACGAAAAATTTTGCTCGTACCCCCACGAACGTACACGTAAAGGCACGTAGAAATGACGCCGCCGGAAGGA
>Ga0115008_10001398_pt1 | contig 19419 bp, 20 predicted proteins | sample FraStrMetagenome_FD_87164 | JGI IMG/M metagenome (GOLD analysis project Ga0115008, IMG submission 87164) | Marine eukaryotic phytoplankton communities from Arctic Ocean - Fram Strait ARC3M Metagenome | ecosystem: Environmental > Aquatic > Marine > Oceanic | place: Fram Strait | collected...
CATATGTCTTTCGATCAAATCTCCTGAAAAATCATCGCCTAAATAAAGAAAAAAACCAAGCAAAGCGCTTAAAACAGAAAACACAAATGAAAACAACAATCCAAATCTAATAGGAATTGTATAGCTGTTTTTAAAAAATTTCTCTAGCAGAACAAGACAAAACGTTAGATACAATGCTCCGATTGGCAGATGTAATACAACTGGATGAAACTTTCCTAAGTAATTAAGTAACTCCATTATGTAATTGAGTAATTCGCGTCAATTAAAAGATCTTTATTTTCATTGTCATACAAAGAATAGTTAAATCCTTTTCTCAAACTATATCCTGCATAATCTCCATTTTTATTAATGGCTATAAATCCAACTTGTAAATATTCCCATTCAGGACCAGATTGATGAATTTTTGATATTCTTTCAACTATTGTTTTACAAGCCTCTAATGGAGATGCGCCTTGTCTCATTAGTTCAACAACCATAGCGCTTCCTGATGTTTTTATTATAGCTTCTCCTAATCCGGTGGCTGCCGCAGCACCAACTTCATTATCCAAAAACAATCCTGCTCCAATTATTGGAGAATCTCCAACTCTTCCATGCATTTTCCACGAAGCTCCACTTGTTGTGCAAGCCCCGTAAAGATCTCCAATTTCGTCAATTAAAAGCATACTAATAGTATCGTGATTTTCAATATTAATAATGGGAGTATAATCTGAGTTTTCTTTCCAATTGATCCAGTCTTTTCTAGATTCTTCTGTTAATAAATTCTCCTGGTTAAAGCCTTTACTTATAGCGAATTCTAAAGCGCCTTTCCCAGAAAGCATAACATGTGGCGTGTCTTCCATTACGTGTCTTGCTACTGAAATAGGGTGTTTGATATTCTGCAAAAAACTTACCGATCCACAATTGCTGTTTTTATCCATTATACAAGCGTCTAAAGTAACTATTCCATCTCTGTCTGGATATCCTCCAAGTCCTACAGATCTTACTTTAGGGTCGGCTTCAGAAACTTTAACTCCTTCTTCAACAGCAGACAGTCCTCCTTTTCCACTTTTTAAAACTTCCCAGGCTTTTTTGTTTGCATCTAGACCGTGATTCCATGTAGAAATAATTCTAGGATAAGTTTTTTTAATATTAACATTATTTAACTCATCACAACTTAAAATACTAGAAACTCCTAAAGAGCCTAAAGCAGATTTTTTTATAAAATTTCTTCTGTTACTCATTTTTTAAAAAATTAATCAATCATTCCAATTTCTCTGTTTTCTAAGCCAATTACATTAGTTAAATCGTCTCCAATTTCTTTTCTTTTATTATCAGCTAAAGCAATTATTTTTTTTGCAATTCCTGGAAATTCGTTAATAATGTTTTTTGTTTCTGATGGATCTGTTTTTAGATTATAAAGTTCGTTTTCTAAAAGATCTACATATTCATACTTTATTGGTTTTCCATCATCTCTGCCTATTTTTCCATTTAATGTTCTGTACCTGTGAGGAAAATACATTTTAAAATCTCCATGCCTAACGCCATGTAAACTGTTTTTGTGATAATAAAAAAACAAGGCTTCGTGCGGATCTTTTTTTGTTTCACTTGTTAGATTTTCCCAAATGTTTTTACCATCAATTTTATTTTCCGAAAGAGGTGAATTTATTACTTTTGAAAAAGTTGGAAGCCAGTCAATACCCATAAAAGGAGTTGAAAGGACAGTGTTTGGTTTTATTTCTTTTGGGTACCAAACAATGCAAGGCACTCTTTGTCCACCTTCCCATGTTGTTCCCTTTCCTTCTTTGTAGATTCCAGTTGAGCCGGCGTGTTCACCATAAGAAAGCCACGGACCATTATCAGATGTAAAAACAACTATTGTGTTTCTGTCTAGATCATTTTTCTTCAGTGTTTCCATTATTAAACCTAAAGAATGATCAATTTCTTCAATCACATCGGAGTAAAGTCCATGATCTGACCTGCCCTTAAATTCTGATGAAGCAAATAGTGGAACATGGGGCTGAGGATGTGCTAAGTATAAAAAGAATGGATTGTTTTGATTTTTTTCAATAAAAGAAATGCTTTTTCTAGTCAGCTCCATTGTTAAATCAGACTGATCAGTAAGTATTTCTACTGGTTTATCATAATCATAGAGCATTAAGTCAGGATAACTTTCTGGATATTCTGCATGGAAAGGCCACATGTCATTTGAGTATAATATTCCAAAAAAATCGTCAAATCCATGATTTGTTGGTAAAAATTTTTCATTATCCCCTAAATGCCATTTTCCATAAACTGCAGTATTATATCCCTTTTGCTTAAACATTTCGGACATTAAAAATTCACTTGGATTAATTCCTTTTTTTGAATTTGGGCCAAGGGCTCCGCTAAACCCTATTCTGTTAGGGTAAGTTCCAGTAAGAATTGAAGCTCTTGAAGCTGAACAAACAGCTTGAGTTGAATAATAAGAATTAAGTAGCGCTCCTTGAGTAGCTATTAAATCCAAGTTGGGTGTATTAATTATCTGGGAGCCATAAGAACTTAAATCCGCAAATCCCAGGTCATCAGTAAGAACAAAAATCACATTTGGAGACTGAACATTATCATCAGATTGACAAGAGAAAAAAAATAGACATATGCAGAATACTTTTAGAACAGCTATTTTAATAAATTTCATTGTTTTAAGAATTATTAAAAATTCATTTTTTAAATTAGTCATTTAAAATTAAAAATCACAAATTTTTATATAAGTGATATTGATTTATAGTTTATACAATTAAATACATCGTTAAGCCAAATGAATATTAAAAAAAGATACTTATTTAGAAATCCAACATATAACAAAATATCTTCTATCCCAATTTATGGTCAAATATTGTTTTGGATAGGATATTTTACTTTTAATACAATAAGATGGGGTAGTTTTTACTCTGATTATGCTTATTCCTTTAAATCTAATCTTATTGAGTTTCCATTTCATATTGGCTTATCTTACCTTTTTATATTTTATCTACTACCCAAACTTTTTAATGGAAAAGTTATTGATTTTTTCACTCTTTTAGTTATTAGTCTGGGTCTTGGTCTTATTTTAAAATTTCAGGTTGCTTATTACTTTACTAGTGGAGATGTAATGCCTGAATATGCTGGTATAACTTCAACACTAGATCTTACTTATGCGACTACTTTTCTACTTGGAGAAATTTATGTAATAGGTTTTGTAACAGCCATTAAATTAGCTATAGACTGGATTAAACAAAAAGAATATCTCGCTGAAACTAACGAAATGTTGATGGAGCACGAACTAAAGTATTTGAGATCTCAAATTCAACCTCACTTTTTTTTCAATACACTTAATAACCTTTACTCTTTAACTATTGACAAGTCAGACAAGGCACCCGATTTGATCTTAAAGCTCTCTGATTTAATGAAATATTTTTTATATGAAACAGGAAAAGAATTTCAAACATTAGAAAATGAAATCTCTCATATTCAAGATTATATTGAAATAGAAAAATTGAGATATGACGAAAATCTAAAAGTTGATTTTAATATTAATGGTAGTACAAAAAAAATAATGATTAAACCACTGATATTAATTCCTCTTGTTGAAAATGCATTTAAACATGGTGCAAGAAATTCTAAAAAAAACGGATACATTGTCCTTGATTTGAACGCAACGTCAAGGCTTTTAGATTTTAGAGTTGAAAATTCATTTGAAAAACCAACAAAAAAAATTAAAGCACAAATTGGAGGAATAGGACTTACTAATCTTAAAAAAAGGCTTGAATTAAATTATGGTCCTGGTTTTTACAATCTTGATATAACTAAAGAAAAAAATAAATATATTGCACACCTTAAAATCAAACTATGATCAATTGTATAATATTAGATGATGAACCTCTTGCGATTAAAATAATTGAAAACTTTGTTAAAAAAATTGATTTTCTAGATTGTATTGCAACTTTTTCTAATGCTAATGATGCTCTACCTACTTTAAAAAAAGAGAAAGTTGATTTAATGTTTTTAGATATTAACATGCCATTTATTGATGGAATTAGTTTTTTAAAAAACTTGGAAAACCCACCAAAAACAATTATTACAAGTGCACATTCTGAGTATGCTCTTGATGGTTACGACCTAAATGTTGTAGATTATTTAATGAAACCTATTCCTTTTGAAAGATTTGATTTAGCTGTAAGTAAAGCATATAAGTTGATAACAAGAGTGAGAAAAGAAACAAGCCTTGATCTTGATTTTGTTTTTGTTAGAGTTAATAAATTAAACGTTAAAATAAAATATGAGGATATTTTAGTTATCGAAAGTTTGAAAGATTACATTAAAATAGTAACAAAAGACAAAAACTTTATTGTTCATACCACTCTCACTTCTTTTACAGAGTCTCTTCCTAGAAACAAGTTTATTAGAATTCATCGATCTACCACTGCAGCAATTGATAAAATTGATGTTATTGACGGAAGCAATGCTTATATAAATAAATTACCGTACAAAATTGGGGGGAGCTATAAAGAACCCTTTAAAAAATTAGTAGTTAATTTCAGTTAATCTTCCATTAAACTCAAAGCTTCTAATACTGAAGTGACTGGAAATTTACATGTATTATCAACACAAACATATATATAGGTTTCGTCCTTAAAATACCTGTCTTTAAGTAAGTATAACTCTGATATTTCATTAGATGCTGCTGTTAAAGAATTAGGCAAATACTTTTCCATTAGTTCATTAGCTCTTTCTATTGCATTAGTCCCACTTATTGCTATTTCATAAAATTTTTGAGAATAGTTATGAGAATTAGAAAGCCATAGTAGATGATCTGTAACTCTTTCATTTAAATTTTCACTAATGTTATTAATCATTTTTTTAGACTGTAACAAATACTCTTTATTTCCATTAAAATGTCCAAGTCTAAACAAATTGAAATTCATTATTGAATTAGCTGAGGGCGTAACCCCATCCTGTAGATTAATTAAGGTGTCAGCAAATAAGTTTTCTTGATTAGTTGAAAATCTATAAAAACCTGATTCTTCTTTAAATTTATCATTAGAAAATACTATTAATTCATTAGCAGAATTTAAATACTTTTGATCGAAAGTAGCTTCATAAAGACCTATTAAAGCATCAATATAATAACTATAATCTTCAAAAAACAAAACCTCAGCAGGACCACTACTAGTATGCTGAATGATATTATCAACAATCATGTTTTCAGACAATGAAGTTTGAATTAAAAGGGCTTTTTTTAAAAAAATTGGATCTTTTGTTGTTTTATAACTATCAACTAAGCCTCTAATAGTTAAAGCATTCCAAGAGAAAATTATTTTAGAATCAATTATTGGATGAACTCTTTTTTCTCTTTCAATCCCTAACAGAGAATTTATTTTTGTAAGCTTTTTGTTAAATTCTTTTAAAGTAATTCCTTGTTTTTCAACATAATCTTTATCAGATACTGTTTGATAAAAAACATAATTATTATTTTCCCAATATCCTGTTTGATTAATATTGTAATACTCTGAAACCCATTTGAAATCGTCTTTCAAAATATTTTTCAACTCTTCTTTCTTCCATACATAAAAATCTCCCTCACTTTTTGTGCCATTTTCATAATTTGTGTCTGCAGAAATACTTGAGTATATAAGATTATTATTTCCTGTCATTTTAGACTCTAAAAACCTGTGAATATTATAAAGTTCAGATTTAAAACGCTCATCTTTAAAAACTTTAAATGCGTTCGAATAAATACTCAAAAGCTGAGCATTATCATACAGCATTTTTTCAAAATGAGGAATATGCCAAGTGTTATCAACTGTATAGCGATGAAAACCACCATCAATCCTGTCATTTATTCCTCCTCTGGAGATTTTCATCAGAGTATTATAAACAAAGTCCTTCATCTGTTGGTTATTGTATTCATTTGAAAATCTCAAAAAGAAATTTAACATTGAGGGTAAAGCAAATTTTTGGCCGCTACCAATTCCTCCGTTTATTTTATCTGAATATTTAAATGCTTTTTCTGCCAGTTCAATTTGCAACTCGCTGGAATAAATTTCGTCTCTTGGAGATGGCTTGATTAAAGCTTCTTTTTTTACTCCTTCTCTAACACTATTAGCATATTCTAATACATCAGGCTTTCTAGTTCTATAAAACCCACTAACTTGATTTAAAACTTGAATCCATTGTGTTTTAGGGACATAGGTTCCTCCCCAAATAGGAGTTCCATCAGGGAGAGCTATAATGTTCATTGGCCATCCTCCGCTTCCTGTCATTAACACAAGTGCCTTCATATAGATTTCGTCTAAATCAGGCCTTTCTTCTCTATCAACTTTAATATTAATAAAATTTGAATTCATGACTTGAGCGACGTTAATATCTGTAAAACTTTCCTCTTCCATAACATGACACCAATGACATGATGAATATCCGACGCTAATTAATAATAATTTATCCGAATTTTTTGCAGAATCTAAAGCCTCTTCACTCCAGGGAAACCAATTAACTGGATTAGTAGCATGTTGCTTAAGATATAAACTTTTTTCATTTACTAATTTATTTTCCATGACTTGGGATAATGTGAAATTTGAACTAATTATAAAAACTAGAAAAAAAAGTTTAATGTTACTCATTTTAATTTAGGATCAAATTTTTTTTCTAATTTAAATATTTATTACACAAATTTTTATGTTTTATTCATTTATTAAAACTTTAAAAAATCTATTTAATAATCCAGATTATAAAAATGAGATTGTTAAATTACAAGATGTACTTATTGAACAGATAACTTGCATTAGACAATTAGGCTTTAATTCCAAATATTAATGAGGTTTAAAATTATTTTATTTATTATTTTATTTACTTGTAAAACTCAATCTCAAACGAGCCAATCAAATGAGATTGACAGTTTGATTAATTCCAGTATAAAGTATAAAAACTTTCCTGGAGCTCAGCTTTATGTAAAATTCAAAGACTCTGTTATAATAAATAAATCTTACGGATATCATACTTACGACTCAATTGTAAATGTTAATAATAAACACGTTTATGACCTTGCATCATTAACTAAAGTATTGGCCTCCACATTCTCAATCATGAAATTGTACGATGAGAATAGACTGAGCCTTGAGGATAAAGTTTCTTATTATTTTAAAGAATTAAAAAATTCAAACAAAAAAAACACAACAATATTTGAAAGCTTAAGTCATACAAGCGGTTGGATCCCCTATATAAGTCATCAAAATTTTATAAAAAAAAGAAATGGTAATTTAAAAACATCAATTGTTCGGAAGGAAAATCTCAAAAGGTTTTCAATAAAAATGAATGATAATTTATTTTTAAAAAACACATACTCAAAAAAACTTTTTAAAAGAATTAGAAAATCTAAATTGAATAAAACTGGGGTTTATGATTATTCTGGACTTTTCTTTTTTTATGTGCCAAGTCTAGTCCATAACATCACAGGGGTTGATTTTGAAAGTTATTTTAAAAAAACATTTTTAAGTGATAAAAAGTCTAGTATTATATTTAATCCTACAAAAGAATTTAAAAAAGAAATGATTGTTCCATCGGAATACGACTCTATATTTAGAAAAAGCTTAGTTCATGGGTATGTTCATGATGAAGCTGCAAGTTTTATGGGAGGTGTTTCTGGAAATGCGGGGCTTTTTGGAAATGCTGAAAGCATAGGAACTCTTTTAAATATTTTAGAACCCGAAAGCACTATGTTTAAACGAACTACTGTTCAAAAATTTACTTCATATGCTTTTAAAAATAGTCCTATACGTCGCGGATTAGGATTCGACAAGCCTTATTCCAGCGATCAATATGGTGAATACCCTAATAAAAATTTATCTAAAAACAGTTTTGGACATACCGGTTTTACAGGAACAATGTTTTGGGTAGATCCAGACAAAAAGTTAACAATTGTTTTTTTAACAAATAGGGTTTATCCTAGTCGTACAAATCAATCATTTTACAAGAATAATGTTAGAAGCAAGTTAATTGACATCTTATTAAGAAAATAAAACTATGTTTAAATATTTGATTCTATTGTTTGGAACATTGTGTTTTTCTCAGGAATTAGTTTTCAATAATTTGTTTGATAGCACATTGAATTCTAAAATTGCATGCTATAGAATACCTTCAATTATAAACTCAACAAATGGAACTTTAATCGCCGCTATAGATGAACGAAATAATTCTTGTGGAGATTTAAAATGGAATCGAGATATAAATATAGTCCTTAGAAAAAGTTATGATGATGGTAAAACATGGACTAAAATTGAAAAAATAATTGATTATCCTCTAGGTGAATCAGCATCAGATCCTTCTATGATTGTAGACAAACAAACAGGAGATATTTTTCTTTTTTATAACTATATGAATCTTGACAAGGCAAAAGATATCTATCGGTTTATGGTAATTAAAAGCGCTGATAACGGTGAAAACTGGTCTAATCCTAAAGACATTACTAAACAAATAACTAAAAAAGACTGGAATAATGATTTTATGTTTATTACTTCTGGTAGAGGATCTCAATCTAAAGACGGAACTCTTTTACATTGTTTAGTGAATTTAGATAAAGGAACACATGTTTTTGGAAGTAAAGATCATGGAGACAGTTGGTTTTTAATTGATTACCCTTTGAAACCAGGTGATGAGTCTAAAATTATTGAACTATCTAATGGAGATTGGCTTGTTAATTCCAGGGTAAATTCAAATGAATTTAGATATTCTCATCTTACAAAAGACAAAGGCAAAAGCTGGTTTACTTTTGAAAATAAAGATCTGCCAGATCCAGCTTGTAATGCAAGTTTGGTAAATTATAATACGAGCTCTGAAAACTTGTTATTATTTTCTAATGCTTTTGATTCAAAAAAAAGAGAAAATCTTTCGCTTAGTATTAGCTATGATCAGGGGAAAAGCTGGATAAAAAATAAAACTATTTACAAAGGAAGTTCTGCCTACTCCACAATGACAAGACTAAATAATGGAGACGTTGGACTGTTTTTCGAAAAAGACAACTACACAAAAAATGTATTTGTTAGAATTCCTAAAAAATGGATAATTAAGAACTAATTAAATCATTTTTAAATACTTCTAAACCTTCGAGTACCAGACCACAAAACTCTTTTTGTTCTTCCTAAATACGATTTCATACCAATTCTATCATTTAATTCATTTCTTAGTGAATTTAGCTGAACATTTCCGTTATCCTGATTTTTCATTATATAGTGTTATTTAAAAATTCGGGCAAATTTATATTAAAAATTCAATTTATAATGTTTTTTTTTAATTAATTTTAGATAAATATTAAACCTCCTATTTTGTTATTAAAAATCCATTTAAACAAATCATTGATAGCCCTTTTATTATTTGCTAGTATTTTTTTAAATGCTCAATCAAATTTTGAAATTTCATCTCCTGAATCACAAGGATTTTCATCTGAAAAATTAATGCTTTTAAATGAAGCGATGCATAGCTTTGTCGATAATAATGACCTTTCTGCGATTCAAACTGCTATTATAAGAAATGGGAAACTAATTCATTTTGACAGCTACGGCAATTCAGATATTTCAGAAAAGGACCCCCTTGAAAGCGATGATATTTTTAGAATAGCATCAATGACAAAACCTATTGTTTCTATTGGCCTTATGATGCTGTATGAAGAAGGTAAGTTTCAATTAGATGATCCTGTTTATAAATATATTCCTGAATTTAAAAACTTAACAGTTAAAAAAAGAAAGAAAACAAAACCTGTAAAAAATCATGTCAAAATAATCGATTTATTAAGACATTCTGCAGGTCTTAATTTTAAAGGACCTGAGGATTATAGAAAAGTCATTAACATGAACTTGGAAGAGTACACAAAAGATGCGGTAAAAACTCCTTTAAAATTTGAGCCAGGCACAACATGGTGGTATAGTTCTTCCACGGATATATGTGGATATTTAATTGAGGTCTTGTCTGGTCAAAAATTAGATGTCTATTTAAAAAATAAAATATTTGATCCATTAAAAATGGATGATACTTCTTTTAATTTACCCAAAAAGAAAATTGATAGATTAACAACTTTGTATGTCGTTGGAGAAAACAAAGAACTAGTTTCTTTTGATAATAAATCTAACTCTCCATTTAAAGACAAAGTCATTTTATTAAATGGCTCTGGGGGATTACTTTCTACAACTGAAGATTATCTTAAGTTTTCAGTAATGCTTTTAAACAACGGTTCTTCAAATGTTAAGCAAATAATTAAAAAAGAAACTCTTGATTTAATGAAATTTGATCATTCTATGGGGCTAAAATATAAAAGATTAGCTTTTGGTAAAAAGAAAGGGTTTGGTTTAGGTTTTGAAGTTGTTAAAGAAGACGATACTAAGTTTGGATCAAAAGGAACTTTTGGTTGGGGCGGAATGTTTGGGACTTATTTTAGAGTTGATCCCAAAGAAAATATGGTTTACATATACATGACACAATCTTTTGAAACTTATAGATTGAAGTTAGCTGATAAATTTAGAGGCCTAGTTTACGAATCAATAATAGAATAATTTATTTATTTTCTTTTAAAATACGATTTTGCTCCTCTAGTAAAGAGTTCATGTCCATAAGTAATTGAATATTTTTTGGAGTTGATATTGATTTATCAGTTGGATCCTCAGCTTTTTTATTAAGTCTATTTATAAATTTAACCACCATAAAAATTGTAAATCCAACAATTAAAAAGTCTAAAAAAGTTTCTACAAACTGTCCATACCTTATTGCAACTTCTTCAATCAAAAATACTCCTTCGCTATTAGTTTGAGACTCTCTAAGTATTATTTTTTTACTCTCTAAATTTATTCCATTTGAAAGCAAAGAAAGGGGCGGTAATAAAACTTTCTTTACTAATACATCAATTACTTTATTAAAAGAGGCTCCTATAATTATACCAATTGCCATGTCTATCATATTCCCTTTGACTGCAAATTCCTTAAATTCTTGAATTAGTTTCATATTAATTTTTATATAACTAAATATAGTAAATATGTTTATTTGTTATATTTATTGAAATCAACCTTATAACTTATTTATTTATGAAAAAATTATTTAAACTATCTATTCTAGCATTATTATTTATTGTTGCTTCTTGTAATGCTCCTGTAGACAAAAACCCTGAATTTGAGGCTAACGTTGAAACTGCAAAAAGTTTTATGATTGCTCACGGGACTGATGATATTGCAGCACAAACAGAAATGCTTCATAACGATTTACTTTGGCAACCGCCAATGTATGGTGCTGATCAGTATGGGAAAGCCGAACACATTGAAGCGCTAAAAGTGTATCAAAACATGTTAGACGATATATTATATACAGCTGACAATTGGCTTCCTGGGGTTAACGCAGAAACTGGAGAATTAGACGGAAGTGTTAGAACTTATGGCACATGGACTGGAGTTCATGTAGAAACTGGTCAAGCGTTTAGTCTTACATCATACCATACTATGGATTTTACTGATGGTAAAATTTCGGCTGGTGGAGACTATTTTGATGTAGGTGGATTTTTTGCTTCGTTTGAAAGTGCTACTGAGTAATTAATACGCTAGTCATAAAAACAACTATTAAAACTCCTTGATTTATTTAGGGAGTTTTTTTGTTAATCTAGCGAATCGTAATGAGGCTATTAAACCTATTACGGAAAACACTACTAATATTAAATAAACATATTGATGTCCAACAACACCTGGATATGTATCCAATAAATATCCCATTATAGGCCCTGCAAAAATATCAGGACTATATCCGACAACAGAAATCAGCCCAACTGCTGTTCCTGTAAGTGCAAAAGGGACTTTAGCTTCTTTTAAAACCGCAAAATATAGTGCTCGAATTGAGTAGGTTCCGACTGCTAATACCACTAAAGACAAGAAAAATATAAAATTCATATCAGGTTGAATAAAACCTAATGAAAAAATTACCGCTCCAATTAACATAGTAATAAATCCAAAAATTATCCAAAACATATTTTTAGTTTTATCCGCTAATAGCCCTATTATAATACATACAATTGGTCGTAAATACAATTGTACGGCACCTACTTTTGCTGCTTCAATTTGATCATAAAACATTACTTCAGAGGCGTACAAAGAATAAATGTCCGTCACCTTATATCCAACATAAGCACACATTATTATTATCATTAATAGCCATATTGATTCATTCTTTAAAACATGTTTAATGTTGGTTAGTGAATTTAAAGAGGATTTAACATTTGTGCTTTTTTCTTCAGAACTTCTTAAAAAAATAAAAACTAATAATCCAATAAAAGCAACCATAAAAGAAGAGAATAATATAACATATCTAAATGCTTCTTGTCGTTCAATTACAGATGCTGATTCAATATCAGTAGTTAGTATTATTGAAAAAATAAATACTCCAATACTACCCATTGATGCGGCTACAATCCCTCTCCCACCGTCTAAAAAACCAAATGCCTTACCTTGATTATTATCCCCCCCCCACAAACGAGTAGCTTTAATCATTGCTCCCCAGAACAAAAACACACTTGTAAAACCCCAATAACCGTATAAAATCTGTAAAGTTTTATAGGACGGGTAAGAGGCTAAAACAAGACCTCCAAGAGCAGTTAAAAACAAAGCTGATGACATTAATTTTCTAGGCGAATATTTATCTGTAATTACACCCCCATATACATATGATAAAAGCGCTACAATTCCGTAAACGGAAAATAAACTTCCCAATTGAAAATTATTCAATTGAAATACATCTAGAAATGTTGGTCTAAAAACTCTGGACAAAACATAGGGAAGAAAATAAATAAATTCCCCTGAAAGTATAAGTAAGGCTAAAATTAAAAACTTTTGTTTGTTTGTTTTGACTTTCACTATAGTCTAAAGTACAATTTAAAAAAAGACTTAACTGTTAAGGGATTATTAATTGATTAGACTAAAAATTATTAATTTAAAAATTTTTAATGGCAAAAAATGCATAATTAATAATAATTAAACACTTGTTATGCTTTAACTAATTAATAGTCAATTAATTAGTTAGATTCGAAATAAATAAAATTTAAACATGAGTTATATAGATAATGTAATTATAGAAAATCAAGCCGAGATAACTAACGCAATTGATACGGTTTGGGTTGCTCTTTGTGCAGCTTTAATCTTTTTTATGGAAGGTGGATTTGCTTTACTTGAATCGGGCTTTGTAAGATCAAAAAACGCAATGAGTATTATTGCTAAAGTATTTATTGATATTATATTCGGAGGAATTATTTTTTATATAGTTGGCTTTGGAATTGCTTATGGATCTTCAAACGGATGGTTTGCTTTTGATGTTGGAATTTCAGAAAATGATCTTGGTCTAGGCTTAACAGTATCAAATCAACTTTTTTGGTTTATTCAACTAGGTTTTGCAGTGGCGGCTATTTCGATTGTTTCTGGAGCATTAGCTGAAAGAATGAAGCTTTGGTCATACACTGTATTAGTTTTAGTTTTTTGCGGAATTATGTACCCTATGGTAGCTAATTGGGTATGGAATCCTAATGGCTGGTTAGCTGTTGCTGGGTTTAATGATTTTGCTGGGTCTGCTGCAGTACATGCTATGGGTGGTTTCGCAGCTTTGGCAGCTGCAATGGTTTTAGGTCCAAGATTAGGAAAATATCAAAAAAACGGAAAAGCAAACTCAATTCCTGGACATAATATTCCCCTAGCTGCTATTGGATGTTTTATCCTGTGGTTTGGTTGGTTTGGATTCAATCCAGGGTCAACTTTAGGAGCAGTTGGGAATTGGGATCTTATTGGAAAAGTTGTTACTAATACATTTTTAGCTTCTGCTGCAGGTGGTATTTCTACTATGATCTATACTCAATTTAGATATGGATTAATTGATATAACAATGGTTATAAACGGAGTACTAGCTGGCCTAGTTTCAATTACTGCTGGATGTAATGTGGTAGATGCGAACTCTGCAATTTTTATTGGTTTAGTGGCCGGTGTATTAGTTGATGTCGCTGTACAGGTTATAGACAAAATGAAAATTGATGATCCTGTTGGAGCTATTGCAGTACATGGGGTTAATGGATTCTTTGGTGCTGTTGCTGTAGGTTTGTTTGCAACAGAAAATGGGTTATTATTCTCAGGTGATTCTACTTTATTTTTAGTTCAATTAAAGGGTGTTTCTGTAATTGCACTTTTTTCCTTTACTTTTACTTATGTTGTAATGCAAGTAATTAAAAAAACAACAGGTGTTAGAATTTCAGTTGAAGAAGAAAGAGTTGGAATTGATGCAGCATCTTTTGGTATAGAATCTTATTCTAATTTCGAATAATTATAAAATTAAAAATTATGAAAAAAGTTGAAGCTATAATTAGACCCTCAAAACTAAAAGCTATTCAAAAAGGTTTAAAAAATATAGATATTCCATGCATTACTGTAATTCCAGTCTCAGGGACTGGATTGCAAAAAAGTTATACAAAAATGTATCGTGGGACAGAACAGTCGTTAGCATTGCAAAACAGAACAATGATTATTTGTGTAATTAGTGATGAGAATTTAGAGAAATGTGTTGATACAATTTTAGAATTTGGTTCTGATGGACAAGTAGGTGATGGTAAAATTTTTATTTATGATGTTCAAGACGCAATACGTTTAAGTACTAAGGTCAGAGGTGATCAAGCTATTTTATAATATCAAAATTCTTTTCAAAAAGAATTTTGATCAGTTGAGATATTTATTTTAAATTAGAACTTTACACAAATACAATTTTTATAATTGGTATTTTACTTATAGCCAGAGAATCAAACACAAATGTTGAAAAAAAGATTGAAAACAGATGTTATGGATTACTATGGCATAGAAACTATGGTAGAATCCCGGATAAAAAATCCTAAAAAATTTAAAATGGAATTTAATATTATATATATTAAAGAATAATGAATAGCATAGACGTAGTAATAATAGCTCTTTATATTATTTTAACCGTTGGAGTTGGTATTTGGGTTTCCAAAAAAGCCTCTAAGGGGCTCGATTCATATTTTCTTGGTGGAAAATCTATCAAATGGTATTTTTTAGGTTTGAGTAATGGATCTGGAATGTTTGACGTTTCTGGAACGGCCTGGATGGTGGGAATTTTATTCTTATATGGAGTAAAAAGTTTTATGTTTATGTGGCTTTGGCCTATTTGGAATCAGATTTTTATCATGATGTTTTTAGCCGTATGGATTCGAAGGTCAAATATAATGACTGGATCAGAATGGATTTTAACACGGTTTGGTGATAAAAAAGCGGGTAGGGCCTCACATTTAATTGTTGCCATTTTCGCTGTTATTGCTGCTGTTGGTTTTATTGCCTATTTTTTTGAAGGTGTAGGTAAGTTCATGGCCATTATATTGCCATGGGACCTCACTTTACAACTTAGTGAATCTTTGCTTTTAAATTCGGAGCAATCCTATGCCTTAATTATTATATTTTTAACAACAATTTACACTATTAAAGGAGGAATGTTTTCTGTGGTTGCAACAGAAGTATTGCAGTATGGTATCATGGTTATTGCAGGAGTATTGGTTGCTGGGTATGCTTTTTTTGTAATAAGTGATGCTGAAATAAATAATGTAATTACAGCGGAATGGCGAAACGTATTTTTTGGATGGGAGCTCGATACCCATTGGAGTGCAAAATATCAGGCCTTCAACGATTTAATAGACTCTGAAGGTTTTAAAATGTTTGGAGCCTTAATAGGAATGACTTTATTTAAAGGTTTTTTTGCAAGTATAGCAGGACCAACGCCAAGTTTTGATATGCAAAGAATTCTGTCAACAAAGAACGTTAAAGAAGCTGCGTATATGTCTGGTTTTACAAACTTGATCTTATTTATTCCACGATATTTATTAATAGGAGGAGTTGTTGTAATCGCTTTAGTTGCTTTGAGTCCTGAAATGATTAGTAATCCATTTTTAAGTGGAGGTGATTTAGAAGTGCTGTTGCCAAAAGTTATAAATTTTCATATCCCTGTAGGTCTTAAAGGCTTGTTATTAGCAGGTTTATTAGCCGCTTTTATGTCCACCTTTTCAGCATTTGTGAATGCGGGTCCTGCATATATAGTAAATGATATTTATAAGAAATATTTCAAACCAAACGCTAGTGATAAACATTATATAAAAGCAAGTCACATAGCTTCTTTAGCATTGGTCGCTTTGGGAGTCTTTATGGGGTTTTTCGCAGACTCTATTAATTCATTGACTCTTTGGATTACATCTGCACTTTTTGGAGGTTATGTAGCTTCAAATTTTTTAAAGTGGATTTGGTGGAGGTTCAATGGTTGGGGCTATTTTTGGGGAATGTTATCAGGTTTAATAATCGCCTCTTTACAGTTTTTCATGGATCAAAATAAAGAAAATTTTAGTGAGGGGACTTTGCTATATGACGCATCGCACATGCAGGCAATTTACCTGTTTCCAATTATTTTTATAGTTTCATTGATCGGATCTTTTTTAGGGACTTATTTAACAGCACCTACTGCTATGGATACTTTAAAATCATTTTATAAATCAGTAAGACCTTGGGGATGGTGGGGACCTGTGCACAGAGAACTCTTAAAAGAAGATTCTGATATTAAAAAAAATACAGACTTTTGGAAAGACATGTTAAATTGTGCTATTGGTATTATTTGGCAGTCTAGTATGATTGTAATGCCTATATATTTTGTGATTAGAGATTATCCGAAGACCCTCATTTCTTTAGCTGTATTTATAATAACCTCAATTATACTAAAATATACTTGGTGGAATAAGATTCAAAAAATCGTTGATTAAATAAATTCTAACAAATAGAAAAAATAAAAATGAAAAATTTCCCTTGGCAAGATAGACCGGAACAAAGTTCAGATGTGATGTGGAGGTATACAAAAAACCCAATAATAGGTAGATATTCAATTCCGACTTCTAACAGTATATTTAATAGCGCTGTAGTTTCTTTTAAAGATGGTTTCGCAGGGGTTTTTAGGTGTGATAACAAAGCGGTTCAAATGAATGTTTTTGCTGGATTTAGTAAAAACGGTATCGATTGGGATATTAATCATAGTCCTATTGTAATGAATCCAGGAAATACTAAAATGATTGAATCTGATTATAAATATGACCCTCGTGTTGTATTTATTGAGGATAGATATTGGATTACTTGGTGTAATGGTTATCATGGACCTACAATAGGTATTGGTTACACATTTGATTTTAAAGAATTCTTTCAATGCGAAAACGCCTTTTTACCTTTTAATAGAAACGGCGTCTTATTTCCACAAAAAATAAATGGAAAATACGCTATGCTAAGTCGACCTAGCGATAATGGGCATACTCCTTTTGGTGATATTTATATTAGTTATAGTCCTGATATGAAATACTGGGGAGAACACCGTTGTGTAATGAAAGCGACACCTTTTGAAGATAGTGCTTGGCAATGCACAAAAATTGGAGCAGGACCAATTCCTATTTTAACTGATGAAGGTTGGTTGGTGATTTACCATGGAGTGATTAATACTTGTAACGGTTTTCGTTATGCTATGGGTTCAGCTTTGTTAGATGAAAACGAACCTGATAAAGTAAAATATAGAACACAACCTTATTTATTGGGTCCTGCTGAACAGTACGAGATGGTTGGAGATGTTCCTAATGTTGTATTTCCATGTGCTGCATTACATGATGTTGAAGAAGATAAATTGGCTGTATATTATGGGGCTGCAGATACTGTGGTTGCCATGGCATTTGGCAAGTTAAGTGAGGTTATACAATTCACAAAAGATAATAGTTTATAATAATGCTATATATTTTAATATCTATAAAACTCTTAATAAATTAAAAAGGGGATGTAGCTCAGCTGGCTAGAGCACTTGACTGGCAGTCAAGAGGTCGTGGGTTCGAGTCCCATCTTCTCCACCATAATTTCTTTCAAGTATTTCACAAATAGCGATGGGCATTTAGTTTTTAATATCATATATTTAGTTTATGATAATTAAAGAAAGGAGTCTTTATAGAAAGTTTATTGATTGGTGGGATAGTTGGGCTCGTATTGGTTTTTGGGATAGTTCTAAAAGTAAAATGTCACCAGGGGGAGCTATAATACTATGTTTAGTTGTATTTTTAGCTTGGTATTTTGACCCTGTATGGAGACCATTTTTACATTATTATATTCCTGATTATATTCCATTATTAGAATACGCACCATATACACCATAATTATCTAAACCTTATTAACCTACTTCCTTTATAGAGGACTATGTTGTTGTATAATACTGGACGATTATAACTCGTCATTATAGCTGTTCTTGGATTGGGTATTTTTAGAATCATTATATTTAGTTAATGATGTATAATGGTTTAGTTAAATAGTAATTATATAATATGCTCAAATTAATTTTTAAAGGTTTAGTTTATGGTTTCTTTGGAATGATTATATACTATATAATGAAAACATTATTTGCTTTTTCTATTTCATTTTATATAATAAATAACGCTTATATATTGGATATTGCTAATTATGTATTTAACCTCTACAACGACATTACTCTAACAGTTTTTGTTATAACATTTGCAATAGTTGGAGCAACTGGTGTTTTAAGAAAGAAATCTTCATAGTTATTATAATAAAAGAAATAAATCATAGTTTATGAAAAAGTTATATGCTGCATTTTTAGTTTTATTAATTATTCTATTTTTAGTTGGGTTTTTAGTGGGTTTGTTGAACGGTGATGTTAATAATTAATTCTTAATAGCCTTATCTAACTCCTTATCTGAATATCTACTCAAGGAATCTATTATAAACTAATATACAAAAACATTCAACAAAGAATGTCTATATTTGAATTATGAAGAAAAATTTACGAAAATTAATTATCGGTATTGTTGCAGGTTTTCTTGGGGGAATGATAATCTATGGTCTGTTGCTGCTAACTGGTCTGTTGTAACTTGAAATTACTGCTTCTTAGGGTTTACTTATTTTTAGAATCATTATATTTAGGTTATGGGGGAAAAACTTAAAGTCTTGGGTGTAATTTCTGGTATTGCACTTATAAGTGGTTTTATTTATTGTATTGTAAATCAAAATTGGAGTGATGCGTTTCTAATAGCTGCTTTATTTTTTATTTTTCATATTATGCCTAATCATTTGGACAAAATAAATAAATCATAGTTTATGGAAAAGTTTTTTATTGATAATGGTCAATTGTTAACTGTGTTTATGTCCTGTATTTTTATGTTTTTTGCAGACAATCTACCAGAATTTTCTAATGCATATCTAACATTTATTACATATTGTATTATTCTTTTAATTCCTGTTTCTTTAAGCATTTATTACAAAAACAAAAAATGAAAAAAGCACCAAAATGGAAGAAATTTCTAATAATAGCATCAGCTTTGATTGCTGCATTTGCAATGGTTTATGAGGC
>Ga0115008_10001399_pt1 | contig 19416 bp, 18 predicted proteins | sample FraStrMetagenome_FD_87164 | JGI IMG/M metagenome (GOLD analysis project Ga0115008, IMG submission 87164) | Marine eukaryotic phytoplankton communities from Arctic Ocean - Fram Strait ARC3M Metagenome | ecosystem: Environmental > Aquatic > Marine > Oceanic | place: Fram Strait | collected...
ATTATGAAAAGAACAGAAGAAGACCAATACTAGAAATTATTTTTAGTGTAAAGAATAGTTTAACTTTGCATAATAAATAATTAATCATGGACATATCGGTTGTCATACCTTTATTTAACGAAGAAGAGTCTTTAAAAGAACTATACGATTGGATTGCATCTACGATGCAGTCCAATCGGTTTTTATATGAGATCATTTTCATAGATGATGGTAGCACAGATTCATCATGGAACGTTATTGAAGAAATTTCACAAAAATCAAGCAATGTAAAGGGTATTCGTTTCCAAAAAAACTTTGGAAAATCGCAAGCATTACATGCGGGCTTTCAAATTGCAGTTGGAAACGTAGTGATTACCATGGATGCTGACTTGCAAGATAGCCCTGATGAAATTCCTGGATTATACAAACTTGTTATTGATGAAAATTTTGATTTAGTCTCTGGATGGAAAAAGAAAAGATATGATAATGTAATTGCAAAAAACATTCCTTCTAAGTTATTTAACTGGGCAGCTAGAAAAACATCAGGTTTAGATTTACATGATTTTAATTGTGGATTAAAGGCTTATAAAAACATAGTTGTTAAAACCGTTAAAGTACGCGGTGAAATGCATCGATATATACCTGTTTTAGCAAAAAATAAAGGATTTTCAAATATTGGTGAAAAAATTGTGCAACACCAAGCTAGAAAATACGGGGAAACAAAATTTGGCATGAGTAGATTTATTAATGGATTTTTAGATCTCATTACCATTTCTTTTTTATCAAAATTTGGTAAAAGACCCATGCATTTCTTCGGACTTTGGGGAACACTCATGTTTATATTTGGATTCTTTTCTGCTGGATATCTAGGAGTTTCTAAACTCTATAAAATATCACAAGGAATGAAGGCTATTTTGATTACAGACAACCCCTGGTTTTACATCTCTATGTTGAGTATGATATTGGGTACACAACTTTTCTTAGCTGGCTTCATTGGAGAACTTATTTTAAAAACTAAAGAGGTAGGCAACTACTATACAATTAAAGAAAAATTAAATTACTAATTCCATAAATATTGGATTTATAAGCAATGAAAAATATTATAGAAAAAGCAACATTATGGCTATCAGATACATTTGATAGTGAAACACAGCAAGAAATACAACAACTCATTACAGATAATTCTGACGATTTAACAGATAGATTTTATAAAGATCTTGAGTTTGGTACAGGAGGTATGCGAGGAATGATGGGCGCTGGAACCAACAGAATAAATAAATACACATTAGGAAAGTCTACTCAAGGACTGAGTAATTATTTAAAAGAATCTTATCCAAACCAAAAAATTAAAGTAGCCATCGCATATGATTGTAGACACAACAGTGATACATTCTCAAGATTGGTTGCTGAAGTATTGTCTGCGAATGATATCCACGTAGTTCTTTTTGAAGACCTTCGTCCTACTCCAGAATTGTCATTTGCTGTAAATGAATTAAACTGCCATGCTGGGATTGTATTAACAGCTTCCCATAACCCACCAGAATACAATGGCTATAAAGTGTATTGGACAGATGGTGGTCAAATTGTTCCTCCACAAGATAAGAGTATCATCGATGAAGTAAATTCTTTAGAATTTTCTGATATTAATTTTAATGCAAAACCTGAATTAATTTCTGAAATTGGTGCAGAGGTAGATGAGGCGTTTTGGAAAGCTTCCATTGAAAACGGAACATTTGACATACAAGGAAGAGAAAATTTAAAAATTGTTTTTACAGCATTGCACGGAACCTCTGTAAAGTTAATCCCAGAAGTGTTAAAAAGAGCTGGCTATTCTCAAGTTCATAGTATTAAAGAACAAGAAATACCTAATGGAGATTTCCCAACCGTAAAATCACCCAATCCAGAAGAACCTGAAGCCCTAGAAATGGCTACAAATCTTGCTGAAAAAATTGGAGCAGATATTGTTTTAGGAACAGATCCAGATAGTGATAGAATTGGAATAGCTGTCAGAGACACTAACGGCAAAATTAAATTATTGAATGGAAATCAGGCCATGGTGGTGATGACAGATTTCTTAATTAAACAATGGCAACAGCAAGGAAAACTAAATGGAAAGCAATTTATTGGTTCTACTATAGTTTCTACCTCCATGGTAAATGATATTGCTAACAGTTATGGTGTAGAAACTAAAATCGGTCTCACCGGGTTTAAATGGATTGCTAAAATGATTCAAGATTTTCCAGAACAAGAGTTTATTGGTGGTGGTGAAGAAAGTTTTGGATATATGGTAGGAGATTTTGTTAGAGATAAAGATGCTGTAACGTCTGCATTACTAGCCTGTGAAATTGCAGCTGCCGCTAAATCAAATGGAAGCTCTTTTTACGATACACTCCTGGAACTATACACAAAGCATAGCTTTTATAAAGAACGTTTGGTTTCTTTTACAAAAAAAGGGATGGATGGAGCAGCACAAATCAAGCAAATTATGATTGATCTTCGTAAAAATCCTCTAACTCATATCGATGGTTCTAAAGTAACTTTTGTAAATGATTATGACGCATCTACTGAAAAAAATATGAGTACAGGAGAAGTAAAAATTATGGATCTTCCTAAATCAAACGTATTAATTTATCACACAGAAGACGGAACTAAAGTAGCTGCAAGACCCAGTGGTACAGAACCTAAAATTAAGTTTTACTTTAGTGTTCAATCTAAGCTAGATTCTGTTGAAAATGCCATTGAAAAAGAACAAGAATTGGATGCTAAAATTGATAGAATCATAAATGAAATGAATATTTAATGATCTACTTTAAAAAAATATTACGATATGCTTTACCTTATAAGAGGTTTGCATTCCTGAATATTTTCTTTAATATTTTATACGCTGTTTTCTCTGCGTTATCTTTTGTTGTTTTAATGCCTTTATTTGAGGTTATATTTAAGACAGACAAAAAAATAGTATATGAAAAACCTGTTTTTGAGGGCTTCACAAGTGGAATGGAATATTTAAATAATTATTTCAACTACTACGTTTCATCGATCATAGGGGAAAATCAGGAAAAAACATTACTCTTTGTAGTACTTTTAATTGTTGTAATTTTTTTATTAAAAAACCTGTTTGGCTATTTATCTTTTTACTACATCACTTTTCTTAAAAATGGAGTTTTAAAAGATATTCGTAACGATTTATATCACAAAACTATTTCTTTACCAATTTCCTATTTTTCTGAAAAGAAGAAAGGAGATATCATGGCCAGAATTGGGCCAGATGTTATTGAAGTTCATTATTCTTTTCTATCAATTTTAGAATTGATTTTTAGAGATCCAATAATGATTTTGATTACCATTATTTCTATGTTATCTGCAAGTGTAAAGCTGACATTTTTCATTTTCATTTTTGTTCCTGTTGCTGGTTTCATCATTAATATTATTGGAAAAAATTTAAAAAAGACCTCAGACAAAGTACAAAGAGAGCAAGGAACCCTGTTATCTTTATTGGAAGAGACTTTATCAGGCTTGCGCGTAATTAAAGGTTTTAATGCTGAAAAAGTTTTTCATCATAAATTTGAAAAATCTACTTCTAAGTTTGAACAATTTTCAAACAAATTGATGATAAAAACACAATTAGCTGGACCGGTTAGTGAAATTTTGGGAATCATGGTTTTTTGTGTTTTAATTTGGTATGGTGGTAATTTAGTATTGGTAGAAAAAACGATACCTCCAGCTGTTTTTATTCCATTTCTTGGTCTTGCATACAATATTATTACTCCTGCAAAATCAATATCCAAAGCTAGTTTTACTATCAAAAAAGGAAATGCTGCAGCAGAGCGAATATTGGCAATTCTAGAAACTGAAGATCCCTTACAGGATCGCCAAAATGCAATTCATAAAGAGGAGTTTACCTCAGAAATTGAATTTAAAAATGTGTCCTTCAAATATGAAGATGATGATGTATTAAAAGATTTTTCTCTAAAAGTCCCTAAAGGAACTTCAGTGGCCCTAGTAGGACAATCTGGTAGTGGAAAATCTACTTTAGCCAATTTAGTAACTCGTTTCTATGATGTAAATGATGGAAGTATCACTATAGATGGAGATGATGTTAAAGATATTTCTAAAAAATCATTACTAGGGTTAATGGGTATTGTAACTCAAGATTCTATTTTATTTAACGATACTGTTTCAGAAAATATTAAACTTGGAAAACAAGAGGCTACGACTAAAGAAGTTATGAATGCTTCAGAAATAGCAAATGCTCACGAATTTATAAATGAACTTCCAAAACAATATGAAACCAATATTGGAGATGGAGGTAACAAATTGTCTGGTGGCCAAAAACAACGAATCTCTATTGCAAGAGCAGTCTTAAAAAATCCTCCAATTATGATTTTAGATGAAGCAACCTCTGCTTTAGATACAGAATCTGAAAAAATGGTACAAACTGCATTGGAAAAAATGATGAAAAACAGAACATCGTTGGTCATAGCACACAGATTATCTACCATACAAAAAGCTGATAACATAGTAGTATTACGCAAAGGAACTATTATTGAACAGGGAAAACATGAAGAATTATTAGCTAAAAAGGGAGAATACTTCAAGTTAGTAACTATGCAAACGCTACAGTAATGATTTTAGAAAAAATCATTTTTACTCTGTTATTCAAATGGAAATATTGGTTCGCAATTCTTCATTCTAAATTTCTAAAAAAAAATAAAAAAAGTGTTATCACATCTATTACCTATGTAGCGAGAGAGGCTGACAAGGATTGGATATTTGGAGCAAAAGTTAGAAGACTTGCAAAATTCTCCGGTTTAGACAGCAACACTTATTTTCATAATCGATTGCGTGACTTACCTGACTCTGATGGATATTTTTTTGTATTTCATCAATACTTTTATAGAGCAATACGTCATAATCCGAAAATTTTAAATCGAAAAAATATTGTAATGTTTACGCATCCCAACTGGACCTTTTCTTTTTCAGAAAGTCATGTAATCTGGTGCTTAAATAAAGCTGATAAAGTTATTTGTTTAAATTCTAAGGTTCAAAAAGAGTTAATTGCTGCTGGATTAGATGCTAAAAAAACCGCGCTAATTCACATCGCTTCAGATCCTGATTTCTTTTACACACATCAACGAGAAACAGGAGCTGTTGGTTTTTGTAGTGCATTTGGTGAGCGTAAAAACCCAGAAATGGTATATCAGTTGGTTAAAAATATGCCTGAAAGAAAATTTTATCTAATTGGTAGGTATTGGGAGAATTATGAAAGGTATGATGAAATGAAAAAAATGACAAACTTCACCTATTACAATAATGAATCCTATGACACATATCCTGATTTATATAATACTATAGATATATTTATTTCTCCATCAACATTGGAAGGTGGCCCTGTTCCTGTATTGGAAGCCATGTTGTCTAATTGTTTCCCTATAGCCTCAAAAACAGGATTTTGCCCTGATATAATTTCGAATGGCAAGAATGGATTTTTATTTGATATTGATGCAGATTATACAGAAGTAATACGACTTATTAAATTGGCAGACTCTAAGACTATAGATGTAAGACAAACTGCTTTGGAACATTCCTGGAAAAACTGCTCCCAAAAAATTGACACGTTATTTCAAGAGTAGATTACACAATTTTTAAACCAAGCTCCTCCCCTTTTTGAAGCATATAATCATAAGAAGCCTTGTAATTATTAGGAATTTCACCCTCTAAAATAGCTTCTTTAATGGCTTCTTTTAATTGACCAATTTCGCGACAAGGCTGTAAGTTGAAGGTTTTCATAATCTCCTCACCACTAATAGGTGGTTGAAAATTTCGAATATGATCTCTTTCTTCTACCTCTTTTATTTTTTCACGCACATTTTGAAAATTTTTATGATAGCGCTCAAATTTTTTTGGATTTTTTGTAGTAATATCAGCTTCACATAATGTCATTAGTGCGTCTATATCATCACCTGTATCAAACACCAATCTTCTAACTGCAGAGTCTGTAACATCAGATGCTAAAACAATAGGTCTAGAACTTAACAATACCAATTTCTGCACAAACTTCATTTTTGAATTTAATGGCATTTTTAAACGTTTGAACAACTTATAAACCATTTTAGACCCAACAAACTCATGTGCATGGAAAGTCCATCCTACTTTCTTATCAAATCTTTTGGTTGGTGCTTTTCCAATATCATGAAGTAAAGCAGCCCATCTTAACCAAGTATCTTCTGTAGCTTTTGAAATATTATCAACTACTTCTAAGGTGTGATAGAAATTATCTTTGTGTTTTTGCCCCTCTACTTCTTCAACGCCTTTTAAAGCAATTAATTCTGGAAGAATCATTTCCAATAAATTTGTTTTTTCTAATAGCAAAAACCCTACAGAAGGTTGTGTAGCTTCGATTATTTTATTCAATTCTACAACGATACGTTCCTTAGTAATAATGGCTAAACGAGATGCATTTTTTGTAATTGCTAGCAAAGAGTTCTTGTGAATTTCAAAATTTAATTGAGTAGCAAATCTGATAGCACGCATCATACGAAGCGGATCGTCAGAATAGGTGATGTCTGGATTTAAAGGTGTTTTAATAATCCCTTTTTCTAAATCCTTTAAACCATCAAAAGGATCTAACAAGGTTCCATAATCATCTTTGTGTAAACTTATTGCTAATGCGTTAATTGTAAAATCTCTTCTTTTTTGGTCATCTTCCAAAGTTCCAGAGGAAACCTCTGGGTTTCTACTATCTTCGGTATAAGATTCTTTTCTGGCACCCACAAATTCAAGCTCCATACCTTTATAGACCAACATAGCGGTGCCATAAGTTTTAAATACTTGAACTTTTGGTTTATTAGGTAATAATGAGGCCACTTTTTTTGCCAAGGCGATACCATTTCCAACAGTTACAATATCTATATCTTTAGCAGCTCCTCTTTGTAAAATATAATCACGTACAAATCCTCCAATAACATAACTTTTTACCTCTAAAATCTCAGAAGCTTTTGTTATAATTGAGAAGATATCACTATTAATAGCTTCTTTGTAGTTTTGAATCTGCATAAATTAAGCTCTTATTACTTCGATATCATTTCCAACTAATTTTAAAATTGTTGAAGATTTATCTGTAATTTTATCTTGCTCCAAATTTACTACATAATCTACGCCCTCCAAAATTGGTAGACTTATTTCTGAGAATGATTTTGGAGTAGATTCTCCGCTTATATTGGCTGAAGTTGAAATAATTGGTTTTCCTAGTTTATTGATGATCTCTAAACAATAGTTATGAGATGGAATTCTAATGGCTATGGTATTATCTATAGCTATGGCATTAGCCGCTAACCCTTTTGGATTGCTATATATGATAGTAGTAGGTTTCTTAGTTGTTGAAATTATATCAATAGCTTTTTGTGAGACAGCTCCTACATAAGTACGCAACATCTCTATAGAACTTACGAGAACCACTAAACTTTTACTCTCTACTCTGCTCTTTAATTTAAAAATTTTAGCAACTGCATCAATGTTTGTAGCGTCGCAACCTAAACCCCAAACCGTATCTGTAGGATAAAGAATAACCTGCGAATTAAGCAGTGCTTCAATGGATTGATTTAAGATTTTTTTTGTTGTCAAATTTTTCTAAAAATTTTATTTATTTTATATCTACGGAACCATGAAATTAATCTTTTTTCTGGAACACCATTCTTTTTAATATACTCCTCAACTGTGTCAACCATTCGTTTTGCAGAATTTCCGTCTGTGTATGGATGGTATTCTCTTAAAATATTTAAACGCTCTTGTTTAAAAGGATCTTCTAATAAATTTTCAACAACTCTTTTCACTAAACCATTGTATGACAACTGATTATCCCACTTTACAGCAAGAGAATTATTTTTAAATGTTATTACGGGCTTGTCTAAAAGAAGAAATTCATAGACAACAGATGAAGTATCACTGATCATTAGATCAGCAATTAACAAATACTTAATAATGTTACGCTCCTCAATAAAAAGCACATTTTCAAAACACATTGATAATTTTTTATAGGAGTCTATTAAGTCTTTAGCCATTAAATCATGAAATTTAATCACAATAAGGTATTGTTTACTATTGGCTAACTCCTCGATTTGAGTTAATAAATGTGGAGCACTAGTTAATGATGGTGAAAATGTAGGGGCGTAAAGAATTATTTTTTTTGCTTTAGACTTTTTTAATAAGGTTTCTTTATCTGTATCATATTTGTGTAGTTCTTTACCATAAACATCTAGTTTTGGCCAACCCGTCTCTACCACACTAAAGTCTTTATGTTTCGCTGCTGCTTCAGAGAACCATTTTGTAAAATATGGGCCTTGTGTTAAATACAAATCGAAGTAACTACGAATTCTAAAATGACTTTTTTTTTCTCCAGCTAAGCCATGAAAAACTTGAGTTTTAACCCCTCTGAGATAATGAGGGACCTCATTTCCTGGAACAAAAATAGCGTCACTCTTAAAACGAATTAAATCTTCAATTTTAGTTGTATAACTTTGAGATTGGTATGGGAATTTCTCTAAAATTGCTGCTCTTACAAACCAGATGTATTCATAATTCTTTTCTTTTAAAACTTGCATAACAGGTTCTAAAATTCCAAAAGAATATGGATTCATACAAAATAAAATAGTCTTCATAGTTAGTAATTATACTATTTCATTAGCATTCTTTAAATCTTCTTTAAAATCCACTTCTATACAATTGTATTCTGAAATATCGATCACCTTCAATTTTAAATGATCATTAGCAATTGCCATTTCTAACCCTTTTTCAAAATAATCATTATCATCACATGTTTCAAGTTGATTAATGAAAATATCTAAATCATTTGAAGAAATAAAATTTATTCCTACCGCTTCTCCCAATCCATTTTTTACCTCTTTTGAAAGATGTTCAACATAACCGTCTTTAAGAGTATACTTTACCTCTTCATCAGAAACGCTTTGGGTGTTAACAGAAACAAACGATTGATTCTTATTAATATCTTCCAATAGTAATGATAATAATTGATGGTCAAATACAACATCTCCATTAAACCACAAGATAGAATTACCTCGGTGTTTTTTTAATGCTTGCAACAAACTTTTAGAAGTATTTGTTCTATCAAAAAATGGATTGTAAACATAATTTACCTCTGGAAACTGTTCCATAATTAAATTCTTTTTAAAGCCTACAACTGTAGTAATATCATTTACATCAAAATAAGTTGTAATGTTATTAATTTGACGTTGCATAATGCTTTGCCCATCTTTCAAGGGTGTTAAAGGCTTTGGAAAAGGATTTCCTAATCGAGAACCAATTCCAGCAGCTAGTATTATAATTTTCATGTGATGGTGTTACTATTATTTCTTTTATTATTCAAATACCAAAGATTCATATATCTATCAAGTACTCTGTAGGCTCTAATTTTCGATATTAGATATCCTGCATAACCGTCTAAAAACCCCAATCGAATGATAAAATGAATAATGAAAGTAACTAGAGGTTTTACAAATAAATGAAATAACCTTACTTTCTGACCTTTATCATGTAATTCTTGTGCTTGAATTTGAGCATACAATTTTTGTTTAGTCATGTAATGATCAAAATCTCTATACGAAAAATGGTCAACTTTATTTTTAAAAAAACCAAGAGCGCCATCTGCCTTTATAGTTTCATGAACCTTTTGACCGTTATATCTACACTTACTTCTTCGAAATAAACGGATGACTTTGTCTCTTTGACAACCTGTATATTTTATTTGTTTATCTCCTAGATAAAAGTTTCTTCTAAGGTAAAATCCAACAAATTTTGTTGTAGTTTCATCTATATTTAAAATTTCTTTTTTTAGTTCCGAAGTAACTCTTTCATCAGCATCTAAAATATAAATCCAATCATTTTTTGCAAGATCTATGGCAAAATTCTTTTGTGAGGAAAAATCATCAAAAACTCGTTGAATAATTTTTACATTGTATTTTTTCGCAATCTCAACAGTTGCGTCTTGACTAAATGAATCTATCACAATGATTTCATCTGCAAAATCAACTGATTTTATAGAATCTTCAATATGAACTGCTTCATTTAATGTTGGTATGATTGCTGTAATTTTCATTTTTCTTATACAGCTACATCATATTCTCGTAGCGCATCATTTAAAGAGGTTTTTTTATTGGTACTTTCTTTTCGTTTTCCAATAATTAATGCACAAGAAACTTGATAATTACCCGCGGGAAATTCTTTAGTATAACTACCAGGGATCACCACACTTCGCTCAGGAACCATCCCTCTCATCTCTATAGGGGTATCACCAGTTACATCAATAATTTTTGTACTCATTGTTAATACTACATTAGCACCTAATACAGCTTCTTTACATACTCTAACTCCTTCAACTACAATAGATCTAGAACCTATAAAAGCTCCATCTTCAATAATTACAGGAGAAGCTTGAAGCGGCTCTAAAACCCCTCCTATTCCAACTCCCCCAGACAAGTGAACATTCTTCCCTATCTGAGCACAACTTCCTACAGTAGCCCATGTGTCTACCATTGTGCCTTTGTCTACGTATGCACCAATATTAACATAACTAGGCATTAAGATTGTTCCGGATGCAATAAAGGCACCATGTCTAGCTACAGCATTAGGAACTACTCTTATACCTCTAGATTCAAAATTTCTTTTTAGTGGAATTTTATCATGATATTCAAATATACCAGCTTCTAAGGTTTCCATTTTTTGAATAGGAAAATACAAGACCACAGCCTTTTTTACCCACTCATTAACTTGCCAATCAGATTCATTGGGTTCTGCTACTCTCAGTGACCCAAGATCTAATAAATTAACAACTTCTCTAATTGCATTGATGGTTCTTTCTTCTTTTAAAAGCGATCTATCCTCCCAGGCTTGCTCAATAATTTCTTGTAACAATTTCATTAAGTTAGTTATATTGAATTAATTCAATTTATAAGTTAAAATATGTTACAAATATAACACACAAAAAGGCTCTTTATTGCGAAGATACATTATTTAAACAAAAAAAAATATCATGTTAAAAATCGCTATTTTTGTAATAAAAATAATAAGAATGGCAAGAATTTTAGCAATAGATTATGGAGTAAAAAGAACAGGGATTGCTGTTACTGACGAGCTACAAATTATTGCCTCTGGACTAATTACTGTTAAAACTGGTGAATTGATTAAATTTTTAATTGATTATACCAATAAAGAACCGGTTGAATTGTTTATTGTTGGTCTACCAAAACAAATGAACAACTCTGATAGTGAAAGCGAAAAACATATTCTTAGTTTTTTAAAACAACTTAAAAAATCATTACCAAAAATACCAATCAAACGAATAGACGAACGATTCACATCAAAAATTGCATTTCAAACCATGATAGACAGTGGATTGAAAAAAAAACAACGAAGAAATAAAGGGTTAGTCGATGAAATTAGCGCAACTATTATTCTTCAATCCTATTTATACAGCAAATAAGTTTTCTACATATTCCTTTCTTCGTATTTTTGGCAAAAATTTATAAACCTTTATGATTTTACCTGTTGTAGCCTACGGAGATCCTGTATTAAGAAAAGTCGCTAAAGAAATTGGACCAGATTACCCCAATCTCAAAGAGTTGATTGCGAATATGAAACAGACCATGTATAATGCTAGTGGTGTAGGTATTGCTGCTCCTCAAATAGGAAAATCTGTGCGAATTTTCATCATTGATGCTACTCCTTTTGCAGAAGACAAAGACATCTCTGAACTAGAAAGAGATCAATTGAAAGATTTTAAAGAGGTTTTCATCAATCCAATAATTATTAAGGAAGAAGGCGATGAATGGCCTTTCGCAGAAGGTTGCCTAAGTATTCCTGATATTAGAGAGGATGTTTTTAGACAAGAAACTGTGAGCTTTGAGTATGTTGATGAAAATTTTGAAAAACACTCGAAAACATTAAATGGTCTTGCAGCAAGAGTATTTCAACACGAATATGATCATCTTGAAGGAGTTTTATTTACTGATAAACTCTCTTCATTAAAAAAGAGAATCTTAAAAAAGAAACTAGAAAAAATATCATTAGGAAAGATCACTTCTAGCTATAGAATGCGCTTCCCAAATATAAAAATTTAAATATATGGAGTTCAATAAAATTATTTCAGTTGCAGGAAAACCAGGATTATTCCATGCAATTTCTCAAACAAAATCTGGGTTTATCGTGGAGTCTCTAGTCGATAAAAAAAGATTCCCAATACCATCTACTAACAACGTGAGTTTGTTAGAAAATATAGCTATTTACACCTATGATGAGGAAGTGCCTTTATTAACTGTGTTTAAAACCATGTATGAGAAGACTGAAGGTAAAGAAACAATTAGTCATAAAGAAAGTGGTCAAAAACTAACAACTTACTTTTCTGAAATACTTCCTGATTACGACGAAGAAAGAGTATATACCTCAAATATCAAAAAAGTAATACAATGGTATAATTTATTGGTAACTTCTGGTTTAGATTTTTCTGCTGTTGAGGCCGAAGAAGAAAATTCAGAAAAGGTATAGATGAATTCAAGAAAACAGCAATTAGTAGCATTTAACCGTTTGTTAGACATCATGGATGATCTTCGTGAGAAGTGTCCTTGGGATAAAAAACAAACCTTCGAATCTCTCAGACATTTAACTATCGAGGAAACTTATGAGCTCACTGATGCTATTTTAGAAAATGATCTTAATGAAATAAAAAACGAGCTTGGCGATGTATTACTCCATCTTGTTTTTTATGCTAAAATTGGATCAGAAAAAAAATCATTTGATATTGGCGATGTCGCTAATGCAATTTCAGATAAATTAATTTCTAGACATCCTCACATTTATGGAGATGTGACTGTTGAAAATGAAAATGAAGTAAAAGAGAATTGGGAAAAACTTAAACTAAAAGAAGGAAAAAACTCAGTTTTAGAGGGGGTTCCAAAAAGTTTACCTGCTTTGATAAAAGCCAACAGAATTCAAGATAAAGTTTCTGGAGTAGGTTTTGACTGGGAAGAACCCAATCAAGTATGGGAAAAAGTTCAAGAAGAATTGTCTGAGCTTAATGAAGAAATTAAAAAAGGGACAAAAGACACCATAGAATCTGAATTTGGTGATGTATTATTCTCAATGATAAATTATGCGCGTTTTATAAATGTGAACCCAGAGAATGCCCTAGAAAAAACAAATAAAAAATTTATAAACCGGTTTCAGTTTTTAGAGAAAGCTGCAAAAAAAGAAGGGAAAGAACTAGTTGACATGACTTTATCGGAAATGGATGTGTATTGGGAACAATCAAAGAAAATGTTTAAACAATAAACCCCAAGGTAAGGTTTAGCCTATCAAATGAGAAAATAGTAATAAATGAATGTATTAGTAACTATTAATTGCAAGGGACCCTTCAGTGTTTACAGAGCTCAGATTGAAATGATTTGTTTATTACAAAACAAGGGGGCTAACATTAAAGTAATTGGTTTTTACGACAGTCAAATAAAAGATTTTTTTGATACTAAAGGAATAAACAATTCGAATATCTTTCCAAAAACAACCATTGACAAGCAATATATAAATGATGTGAAAAATATCATTATAAATGAAAACACTGATATACTTCATGTCTTAGATGGAAAGTCTTTAAGAAATTGTGTGCTTGCTGTAAAAAAAGAAAAAATAAAATTAATCACCTATTTTGGATCTGCTAGTTTGTATTGGCACGATTTAAGCTCATACCTAACCTACTTAAATCCCAGAGTTGACAAAATAATATGCAATAGTATCTACGTATTTAATCATGTAAAAAAACAATTATTCAAAAAAAATAAGAATAAGGCAGTTAAAATATACAAAGGATATGATCCAAATTGGTTTGAAAGTGTAAAACCTTTTGATTATACTTCTCTTGGTATTTCAAAAAATTCTATGATTGTTACTTTAGCGGGAACAAACACAAAAAATAAAAGAATTTCTGACTTCATAAATTCTTCTAAATTTTTAGCTACAAAAAAAGAAGTTCATTATATAATTATTGGAAAGTTTACCAAAGATAAAGGGTTAGAAAAATATAAAGACGAAAGCCCTTTAAAAAATAATATTCATATTCTTGGTTTAAGACCTGATGCTATTTCATTAATTAAAGGAAGTGATATTTATGTTCAAACCTCGTTAAGTGAGGGGTTTGGAAGAGCAATTAGTGAAGCCATGTCTGTAGGAAAGCCAATTATAATGACAAATGCAGGAGGGTGTACAGAATTGATTGACGATACATGTGGAATTATTACTCCAATAAAAAAACCTAATGCTCTAGCTAAGGCAATCTCTAGTTTGGTAAATAATGATGAATTGCGGCTTCAAATGGGAATCAATGCTAAGAAACGTATGGAAAAAGTATATCATATTAATGACACTGTTGAGGATACATTTAAGCTGTACCAACACTTATTTAAACACTAAAACTACTTTACTTCAAATAAAAAAGCCACTCAAAGAGTGGCTTTTATTTATTTTACTAACTTCTTAGCATTCTTAACTTTTTGCTTCATTAAAGCAAAATCAATTACTTCATGCATGTCAGTTACATAATGAAATTTTAATCCTTTAAGATAACTTTTTTTTATTTCTGCGATGTCTTTTTCATTTCCTTACACAACATAATTTCTTTGATATTGGCTCTCTTTGCGGCAAGAATTTTTTCTTTAATTCCACCAACAGGAAGTACTTTCCCTCTAAGAGTAATTTCACCGGTCATGGCGAGCCTGTTTTTTACTTTTCGTTGTGTAAATACAGATACTAATGAGGTTAACATAGTAACACCGGCACTAGGTCCATCTTTAGGAGTTGCCCCTTCCGGAACATGAATATGAACATTATATTTTTCTATAAGTTCTGAATCTATACCAAAATTATCAGCATTTGCTTTAATATACTCCATAGCAATGGTTGCAGACTCCTTCATTACCTTCCCTAAATTCCCAGTAATGGTTAACGCACCTTTCCCTTTCGATAAAATAGACTCTATAAATAAAATATCTCCTCCTACACTAGTCCAAGCTAATCCTGTAACCACACCTGCTACTTCATTATTTTCATACTTATCTCGTTCTAATCTTGGAGCTCCCAAGATGGTTACAATATCTTCATTGGTAATAGCAATATTATATTCTTCTTCTAAAGCAATAGATTTGGCAGCAAAACGAACCACTTTAGCTATTTGTTTTTCTAAACCACGAACTCCAGATTCTCTGGTGTATCCCTCTACAATTTTTTCGAGCTGAGGTTTTCCTATTTTAATTTCTTTTGAGGATAAGCCGTGTTCTTTGACTTGTTTAGGTAATAAATGTCTTTTAGCAATTTCTATTTTTTCTTCTATGGTGTACCCCGTAACATTTATGATTTCCATTCTGTCTCTTAACGCCCATGGAATTTGACCTAAATTGTTAGCAGTAGCTATAAATAAGACTTTTGATAAATCATAACCAACTTCTAAATAATTGTCATAAAATGCTGTGTTTTGTTCAGGATCTAGTACTTCTAGCATCGCTGAAGACGGGTCTCCTTGATGACTTTGACCTAATTTATCTATTTCATCTAATACAAACACAGGGTTTGAAGTTCCTGCCTTTTTTAAGTTTTGAATTAAACGCCCGGGCATCGCACCAATATATGTTTTTCTGTGTCCTCTAATTTCAGCTTCATCTCGTAAACCACCCAAAGACATTCTAATATATTTTCGTCCCAAAGATTCTGCAACAGATTTACCTAAAGAAGTTTTTCCAACACCAGGAGGTCCGTACAAACAAATAATTGGAGATTTCATATCACCTCTCAATTTTAAAACTGCTAAATGCTCAATGATACGTTCTTTTACTTTTTCTAATCCAAAGTGGTCTCTATCTAGAATCTTTACAGCCTCCTTCAAATTAAATTTGTCATCAGAAAATAGCCCCCATGGTAACTCTAGCATTAATTCTAAATAATTTCTTTGCACACCATATTCAGCCATTTGAGGATTCATTCTTCGAAGTCTAGCCAATTCTTTATCGAAAGTATCTCCAACTTCTTTAGTCCATTTCTTAGATTTAGATTGTAATCGCATTTCATCTAACTCAGCATCATTGTTTACCCCTCCCAATTCTTCTTGAATTGTTTTTAATTGCTGATTTAAATAATATTCTCTTTGTTGTTGATCAAGATCTGATCGAGTTTTAGATTGAATATCATTACGTAATTTCAGTTTTTGTAATTCTTTATTAAGATTCTTAAGCGTTAATAATGCACGTTCTTTCAAATTATCTTTTTCCAAAATAACTTGCTTTTGCATCACACTTAACTCCATGTTAGAGGAAATAAAATTCACTAAAAATGAATCACTTTGAATGTTTTTAATTGCAAAAGAAGCTTCAGAGGGTAACATTGGATTTTCTTTGATAACTTCTAGAGCTTGATCTTTTACAGATTCTATAATTGCACTGAATTCTTTTGGGTCATCAACGTCTTTGTCTTCAATCGCCTCCTTAACTCTTGCTTTTAAATAAGGCTCCTGTTGAATAAGCTCATCAATTTCAAAACGTTTTTTCCCTTGAATAATAACTGTTGTATTCCCGTCAGGCATTTTCAATACTCGTAAAATTTGAGCTACAACTCCTGTCTTATAGATATCATCGGAAGTAGGGTCTTCCACATCTTCATCTCTTTGAGCTACAACCCCAATAATTTTATCTCTTTTATTTGCATCGTTAATTAACTGAATGGATTTATCTCTTCCTGCAGTAATAGGGATTACAACTCCCGGAAACAGCACTGTATTTCTTAATGGTAAAATAGATAAGACTTCAGGAATATCCTCTCTATTAATAATCTCCTCGTCTTCAGGAGTCATTAATGGAATTAATTCTGAATCTTCATTTAAGATGTTTGATAGAGACAAACTGTCTAATGTCACTATTTTTGATTTACTCATAGGTCTTTTTATCTGTCAATATGACATTGAATTCTTTATAGAGAATTCAATACTATCTTTTATTAATTTTTAAACAACTGAAAAACAACACTATACACTTAATGCAAGCTGTTATTTCATAAAATAAAATCAATTGTTATGCCAATATTTTTACTAGAAATAAAAAATGAATAGGGGAATAAAAAAATTATAATAAAGGTGAAGTTATGTCTAGTAAATATCTATAATAATTTTATAAATAATTTACAGGCGTACCTTTACAAATTATTTTGCTCTAAATTTGGATGTTTCATCAAAAACATGTTGTAATATACTAATGTCTGTCTCAGATAACTCTAAATCTCTACGTTTCATAACTACTTTGGCAACTTCAATCACTTTTTTCATTTGATAGATAGTAAAACCTGCTGCCCCACCCCAACTAAAAGAAGGAATAAAGTTTCTCGGAAATCCACTACCAAAAATATTAGCGCTTACTCCAACCACAGTTCCTGTGTTAAACATGGTATTGATACCACACTTGGAATGATCACCCATTATTAAACCACAAAATTGAAGACCTGTATTGGTAAACCTTTCATTTTCATAATTCCATAACTTTACCTCAGCATAATTGTTTTTTAAATTAGATGAATTGGAATCTGCACCAATATTACACCATTCACCTAAGACAGAATTACCCAAAAAACCCTCATGGCCTTTACTTGAATAACCAAATAATACAGAGTTATTAATCTCTCCTCCCACTTTACAGAAAGGACCAACGGTAGTTGCACCATAAACCTTAGTACCCATTTTTAAAATAGAGCTCTCTCCTAAAGCAAAAGGGCCTCTAACTAGACAACCTTCCATAATTTCTGAATCTTTGCCAATATATATGGGTCCTTTAGATGCATTTAAAGATGAGTAAGAAACCGTAGCTCCCTGCTCTATAAAGATATTTTGTTTCTGAATTGTATGAACTCCATCAGGAATAGGCTGTGAAGTTCTACCTTCAGTTAATAAATCAAAATCTGCTTGAATTGCTTTATCATTTAATGAAAAAATGTCTGAAGTATGTTTAATTTGGATGAGATCCTCTTGAAACTTTAGTTGTTCATAGGAATCAAAATCTACATTTTCTTGTGTATCAGATGTAAAAAAGGCAACAATTTGCTCACCTTGAAAAATTGCTTGATTTTTTGATAGTTTCCTTACCTGGTTTACCAGATTTTTAGTTGGTAAAAAAGAAGCATTAATTAATATATTTTCATTCAACTCCACCATAGGATATTTAGCTTCCAAATATTCTTCTGTGATCGTTGTAGTGGTAAAGCCTAAAAAAAATTCCCATTTTTCACGAATGGTTAAAATTCCAATACGAATTTCTGCTACAGGTCTAGTATAGGTAAAAGGCAGTAGTGAGTTTCTAACATCACTATCAAAAAGTATGTAGTTCATATTTTTAGCTTAAGGGACTATTTTCTACAAAACTAACTTTAAAAAAGGGATAAAAAAAACCGATTGCTTTCACAACCGGTTTTATCTAAAATAGAAACTATTATTTTTTTATAAACCTTTGTACTCCAATTTTACTATTGGTAGTTACTCTAATGATATAAATTCCTTTAGAAATATTTTGAACATCTAACGTTGAATTATTTGATGAAATAGTTTTGGTTGACACTAATCTTCCTGTGTAATCATAAACACCAACCTCTGCTTTATCAGTACCCGTTGGTAACTGAATGTTTAATACATCTGATACAGGGTTTGGATACATCTCAAAACTTAATAATTTGTTTTCAGAAATTCCTAAAGTTACACTTAGTGTTGTAAACCCTCTGTTACCTCCGTGGTATGCATAATTTGTTGAGCTTCCTTTCGCATAGATTACCGATAGTGAACCTGCTGAAGCGTTAAAAATGTGATCATTAGAATCTCCGGTATTGTTAGCTCGTGTAGCCACTATGGTTCTGTTACTGCCTGAAACAGTATTAGAAACTAAATCCCAATCTTGACTGGCATCTTGAGCTGGTAATGCATTACCATTTGAATAAGCATCCACAATTGTACTTCCATTGGTACGAAAAACATCAGTACCTCCCATATCTGAATTACCAAAACCGATAGCAAACCAAGCATTTGATGGACCTGTTAATGTTAATGTGGTAGTGTCTGTATCTGCATCAATATTAATATTTGCAGTTAAACCAGAGAGTAATGTTTGAGTACCTGTAGAAAAACTTTGTGCAAACAAAGAAATTGAAGATGTTAAAAAAAGAATGAGTAATATTTTTTTCATATGTAAGTTATTTTAAAAGTTGAATGATGTTATTATTGTTTGTAATTTTCGCATAGTCTAGGGCAGTATTCCCACGATTATCTTTTATGCTCGGGTTTGCTTTATACTCCATTAAGAGCGTAATAATTTCTTGTTGACTAAAAATCACAGCAAAATGTAATGCTGTAGAATTATTTTG
>Ga0115008_10001401_pt1 | contig 19413 bp, 16 predicted proteins | sample FraStrMetagenome_FD_87164 | JGI IMG/M metagenome (GOLD analysis project Ga0115008, IMG submission 87164) | Marine eukaryotic phytoplankton communities from Arctic Ocean - Fram Strait ARC3M Metagenome | ecosystem: Environmental > Aquatic > Marine > Oceanic | place: Fram Strait | collected...
ATTACTAATTATGAGCTATAATTGTATGTATTGTTTTGTCATGTGAGTTGAAGTCAATCTTGGCGTGTGTGTCATGTGGATGAGTTGGTTAACGGTTTGATAGCTAAATTAGCTATGAGCAGTTTTGTTGCTTACAAATAGCATTGCAGATGATTAGGGGGTGCCATTTATGGAAGGCCGCGCGTTGAAGGCCGAGTTGTAGGAGTGAAAATGACGTCATGGTTTCGCACCAAAAGACAATCGCTCCTACAACTCCTCCTTCAACAACTCGGCCTTCAACGATTCTCCTTCAGCAAAAAAAGTTGTAGGAGCACCGGTTGAAGGCCGACCGGTCTTTTTGTCTTTTGCAACACAAAAAATTAATCATAGAATTTGTTGTCCACATCCACATCAGCAATCAACACAAATTATTCAGAATGTTAATGATAAGGTTCGAACTATGGATAGCAATGGCAACTGTGACAATGCTGTGTCAAAAGAAATTATGGATCAAAATTTAGAAAATCAAAAATTGTCACAGCCAATATTTTGTTGTATGGAAAGGGGTCGGTCAATGTCTTTTTTGAAAGGTGATGTTGATGATAATGCTTTTGATAGTATAGCTGCATCTTCGTTGTCATCGTCGAATAAAATTCATAAGAATCTAATTTCAGAGGATGGCTCTTCTAGGAGCAGTGAGGCGGATTCCATGGTGCAAGAAGAAAAATTACATGCTGACATTGTTACAAGTGGAATTGATGTTGTTACAACTAGCGATTATAATAATTTAGGTGATGATCAAATCGAGTTTAGAAGTGAGACAGAGGATAATTCAGTCACTGAAAAGGAAGTATGTGACATTTGCGAGGATGATGAGCATGATCTTGAGCATGAAGAAAATATATCTAACGCGTCAAAGAATCGTGATAAATTGTCTCCTTTGAACAGTGATTACTATCCTCAATCCATGTCCAATAAATCTTCGCTCAAAGCTACTCCGATAGGTGATCATGATTCGATATTATACAATACGAGGGGATGATCCTCAGATTATCGTTAAGGATGATGAAGTATCTTTGTTGAGTAATACTGATCAAGCAACCACTAAAACAAAACTCTCTGGGAGCACAAATCTTTCATCTTCCTTTCCAGGAATATTATACAGATGGAGTTTGAGGTTTCACATTATGGAATGGAGTTCAAATTGGAATTGATCGATGCAAATAGTGATGAAGCTGTAGGTATTGCACTAATTACAGCGCAAGGAGTGCTTCAGGAACAGCGAGATAGACTCTTAAATAACCCTGATTTTTCGGTGTGGTCGCTTTTTGATCCAAAGAAGTTCAGTGGTGCTGGAAAAAGACGAACCAATCTTGCTTAACGTACAAATGTAAAGAATGGATTTGGTCTTAATTTCTTTGATACATCGTCAAATGCAAAGAGAAATAGCATAATCAAATGATAACGATTGTTAATAATCCAATATTTGTTCCCATTGGACATAACATCTCCCTTTTCAACGCTATTTAGATCGCTTCCAGTCTAATGAAGTATTGCATCCCGGAACCTGTAAGACAGGCAGATATAATTGGAAGAAAGTTGGTCCGTGATGACATTGTAAATTATTTGGAAAGATAAAAATTTGTACTTCAAATTGGTCTGATTGTTTGTTCCGCGGGACTGCGCTAGCTCTTAATGATAGTCCCGAGAGATGTCTTGATTGGAATGAAAGATATAAATTGAATATAATATATTGCAGGTGAGTTGCATGAAATATTTTCATTTCTTTCTTCTGTACTTCGACTAACTTGTGTATACAGAATACAACAGAAGAATCGTGAGCTTGTACAATTTTTCCCGCGGTAAGAAATAGATACAATCCATTCGAATTTACAAAAACAGCACTTAAAGACTAATATTTGAAGGGAAAAAGATTAATGTTTTATTTATGCTAAAAGGGATATAGAAAAGCATGGGATAGGGTGTAAGGAAAAGGTTGAACGTCGCTGTATAGAAAACCTTCTTTTAATCATTCAACAGAATACTTCTTTCTTGGAGGGGGTTGTAAATAGTCATTAGGCAGGGCAGTCTCGAAAAGTTCTAGAAAAAATCTTGCTTTTTTCTGTATGATTTAAGTTTCAACGTATTGGTTGATAATATTCAAATCACTGATATAATAGAAAGTTATGAATCTAACCAGCCGTCAGATCTAGGGGTTTCCCGGAATATAACTAGTCGTTTTAAAAGTAATTCTGTTCCAGTAACGCCTTCACAAGCCTATACAGAAGTAATGAAGATGCAAAATAAAACGTTTTTGGAGATGTTACAAGTTAGTGGCGATCAAAATTTTTACTGTAATAAGTATGCTTTGATAACAACTAGTTTAAAGAGCAGGCCAAGTTTTAAGGCATCCATTACGAATAATGAATCTTTTAAATGATGACGATTGTTAATAATTAATGTGATGTAGGTATTAAAATCTTAGAGTCAGTCATTTAGTAATTTCTTCAGAAGATCTAGCAGGAGGTCTACAATCTTTGTCCTTCAGGGGGTAGTCAATTAATATTTTGTGGAAAAAGTTGAAGGAGAAGCTGCTTTAATATGATTGGTTGAAATGAGCGAACTTTCAAAAAAGACCACCTCTCCTACAACTCGGCCTTCAGCGCGCGGCCTTCAATAAATGGCACCCCCTATTGTCGGGTTGGTGAGCCCGAGTGCCAGAAAAGAGTGACGAGAGTGGATCCAGATGTGGTTGGGAACGGAAGTTGAGTGAATAGCGAACGCTGACGTAACCAACGAATATTGGATGTCATCACGCCCGTTGGATCCGTTGAATTGGCACTGGGCTAGATCCCAATGACGGCTAAAGTAGATGTAGAATGTAGACCGGTCAAAGGGGTATGTAGGGGTACATTCACCGCTGTTTGTCACCCCTCCACGGCCACGAGAAGGCAGAGCCAAGTGGTCGTAAACAGGCAAGAGCAGTGATGATATATGATGGAAGAACGGTTGGAAAGAGGAAAGGAGGATTAAGTTGTAGATGATAAAGTAAAGAAGTTGTTGTAGTTTAGAATTGTTTTCTTGTAAATACCATGTTGTTGGCTGGTTTCTGTTTGACGGTGTTGTGTTTCTTAGTTAGGAAGTCGGATCTGTTGTGGCCGGACAGTATGTGAGATACGCGGACGATGTCTGCAGCGACGCATTCTCTTACCATGTGGTAGGCAATCCCGACCTGACGGTTACGAAGTGTGCTGTTGGCAATGACGGTGTTGGACACGACGCTTTTGTTGTCGCATCTGATATTTGTAGGTGATGTTACATGTATTCCGAATGAACGTAGGGAGTTTCGTATACCCTTGACGTGCTCGACTGCGTTTTTAAGCGCAATGAATTCGCTGGAATAAGTGGATGTTTCCACCATGGATTGGGCCTTAGAAGACCATTCAATAGGAGTACTGCCGAAATAGATGATATACCCGGTTACAGATCGTCTGTTCGATTTGTCACTGGCCCAGTCGGAGTCGACATAGCAGGTCAGCGGGATATTATTATAGATAGGTTGAGGGTTGTGTTCATGGTCAATCGATTCGACTGCGTCTGGGTATATCGTCTTGAAGAGGTCGATTTGTGTGAGAGAGTCGTCCAGTTTGACAGGAGAGGATGGATCCTCAGGTATGGGAGCTGAGCTGACAGGAAGTATATAAGAAGGGTATTTCTTGAGGTAACCGAGTGCATACTTGCAGCCATCGAAATGCTGTTCAAGTGGACCGGCTGTAAAACGAGCTAATAGTCGAGATGGATATGTTAGGTCAATTCTGGATAAGATTCCTGCCCATTGAAGCATACCGACAAGTTGGCGGTATATTGCATGATTTGGTGCGTCCAGGGGTTCTGTTTCCGGAAGTTCGTAATTGACTTTAGGATCGAGGGGAGTTTCACGTTTTGCCAGCGTGTGGCCAAGAATTTGTTCCGCCACGCTAACGGCAGTGACGGCGTATGATTTGCCGGAGATTCCGTAATAGTTATGTGCAGGAAAAGCATGTAGGTCCATGCCAAGATAGATGCAGTGATCTGTAAGAGGTGTTACATGTCTAATTGTGTATAGTTTGGATAGTTCCGTGATGTACTTCGATGGTTCCGCTGCAAAGACGGCGAAGTCATCTACGTGAACGCAGATATAGTCGTAGCCAATGAGGTTGTTATCGTCATCGAGACGAGATTGTAGCCAAACATTGGCGTCCATTGTAGATGTTTTGAATCCGAGGTCGCGGAGTGACGAAGCAAGATGTTCCCACCATGCACCCGCGCTAGTTTTGAGGCCGTATAGAGCCCGCTTGATGAGTATTGTTCGACCCTCGAACTCTTTGAATTCGGGACCTGCTTTACTGTATATCTTTTCTTTCGCTGGAGCGTTAAGGTAAGCGCCCCCAATGTCACCTGTTACTACTTGTAGGTTATTGGCAGATGCGATTGTAAGGAGAATTCTGAAGTTTTCTGATTTAAGTACTGATGCGTAAACAGGGTATGCTGATGCGTCGACAACATGGCCCCCAGCAACGAAGCGTGCCTTGCCAACTCCACCTGGCTTCACGTCGAAGACCATGTGAAGAGGAGCAAACTTGTATCCGGGTGGCGCACGTTGTCCCTGTGGAAGGATTTCAAAAACTTGATTTTTGGTCATAGTGGCTAGTTCCTTGTCGATTGCGTTTTTCCAGAAGTTATTGTTCTTTAATCTGTCGATTTCGAATGCATGTTTTGCGTTTCTGGGGACTTCGAGTCCATGTTTCTTTATTGTCGGCTGCAATTTGTTTATGACTCTTCGTAAGATTGCTTGTTCGAATGAAATACAGGGATCTGGTGATGTAAGTTTCGAATATTCGTACAGACGTGCTGCGCATCGACGTTGAAGGGCGTCGACTCTTCGGTACCACCGCCACGGGATGAGATCCTCGAGACGGCGGTCTTTAACATATTTCATCAGTAGTGGGAGTGAGTGGGTTTTCATGTCGGACACTAGTTCCCATGTCTGTTCGTTTGTGTTCCATGTGACAAGGACAACGGGTTGTAGCCCGTTGCTTTTATGGTCGGTGATATTGATTGGGACAAGGTCCTGTTTTCTTATAGCGTCTTCTGTCCTATGAGATAGTTCTTCAACTGTGAGCATATAGTCGTCATCTGGTTGTATGTATTGTTCCGGATCGGTTGATGATTTTATTTGGTGATTTGATAAAGTGATAAGCTTTAGTCTAGGTATTCCATCCGATGGGATGGTCATGTGCTGTATTTGGACTAGAGACGCGGAGGTGTCTTCATCGCGGCGACGAATAAAGAACTTGCGTCCAATTAGGGAAGAGATGTTGTCAATTGTTCGTCGTGAAATAGCTTTGTTGTTTATAGTATCTGAAATAAAATAGGAAATAGTATTAGTGTGACTAGCACTGTTACGAGTCCCGTGACATAGATCATTGGGGACGGCCAAGTACCCCTCCATATCGCGCGTAGTCAACGTCACGTATGTGATGATCTCGTGTGGGCTGCATGCATGTGATCCGGAATCAATGGCTTACCTGTACCATTTGGCATGTGATTACCGGTGGTACCATCCGTGCTGCAGGCTTGGATGGTCCCGTTCTGCAGTTTATCGGGTTTAATATGTAATATCTTTTCTGTGTTGATGACAGCCGGTACCCAATCATTGTTGGGCACCTCTTGTACCGGGATTTTCTTGCGTTTGTCCCGGAAAAGATTGAAGGCTTTTATAGAAGGTAGTCGAAATGGAATTGTAGTAGGATTCATGTATACAATGGTTCTTGATGTGACTGATTTGGCCTTTGGGCAATAGATGAGATAGGTGAATGCATCTCCGTCGCGGATGTTTGGACCAAGATATATACCCTCTTGGGTACCAGTCAAGGCCGGCCACGCTTGGCAACCTGCTACGTACGAGACTGTTGATCCGAAAGGAAAACGTAAGTGACTGATATCAGGCGTGTCGCCATAGAATAGTTGATCTGGAGTGGCGTTCTGAAGACGTCGTTTGCTGGTGGAATTCCATATGATTGCGGCGTATTGAATAGCATAGTTCCAGAATGTAGCTGGAAGTCCGGACTGGTTTAGAAGTCTGGTTGTGATTCGTTTGAGGACACCGACCATGTGTTCGGCATGTGTGTTTTGTTCCGGGGTTTTTGTAGCCCCGGTCGCTGATAAAGTAATGTTATGATCACGGCAGAATTTTTCCGTTTCGCCGTATTGTAGTTCAGGGGCTCTATCGCCATGTAAATGTAACGGGTAGCCGCATAGAAGTGAAAACGATTTTAATGCAGTAGGTACACACTCCTTACGGGGCATGAGTATGACAACCACCTTACCTGATGGCATAATGACGAATACTTGAAAAGACCATGATTGTGTCCATATGCTTTGTACGTTGGCAAAAGCCGTGTCTGTATATACAATGCCTTGGCATCTTCGTGGGTTTGCATGAGGGAGACGAGATTTATGATGTTTCAAAGGTACCTGTAAGGGATCAACCTCAAGAAGTGTATGTCGCTGTGTAGTGTTTCGAAGGGTAGCTGTTATTGTTTCTTTGGATTGTGTGCATAGGATGTTGCACCATTTGTCAATCAGTTCTTTCCTTGGTTCGGGTTGTAAGTCATATATTGGCAAAAAAAATCATCATGACCTTTGTCACGAGACCAGAGACTATTGCAATGGGCCTGGTGTCAAACGTGAGATGATAGGGTTTGATAAGACGAATGTAATTATAGAAAGGCACGCAAAATAACACCTAGTATTTGCTCCAAGCTTTTTGGATTCATCCAAAATCTATGCTATAAGTTATATACATTTTTAATGTGGTCGTGCATTGGTTACTACACTTATTCTTCATCCTTTTCTTCCTCCAATAGAAAATGTTCCCAAGAAATCCATTTTCCAATTCTTCCATAATATTCATCCGGCCGTGCCGGTATGTAAGAGTTACGCTTTTCTCCTTCAGCAATCCAGTCTTTCCAATCCTTTTCGGATTGCCAGCGTCCTCCCCATGCCTGAACCCATCTACGGGCTTCTTCATAAGGCAGAAATCGGGGTCTAGACTTCAAAATTCGTTTCAAATTTTCTTCCTCCAATCTAACCTTGGCTACACGCCAATCCAGATCTTCCAACAAAATAGGTTCACCCATTTCCATCTCCTCGCGTTCGTCAGAAAAACCCTCCCCGTCGTCTACAGATGAAGTGTCACCATGACTAGAATCCCCGTTGCCACGTTTGTCTCCATTTCCATTTGATTCACTCAATCTCGTTTTATGTACACTGATTAATTTCTGTTGCTTGCCTACAACTCGCTCTATTCTACCAAATTCTCCAACACTCACACCCCGAGAAATACCTCCACAAAAAGATGACTTTATAAACATATTATGAAATCCAAGTACTTCACATGCCATCAGTTTATGCAAAACCACTATCATTGTCAACATATACCATGAAACAACTCCAACATTTCTTCTGTACATTAAGCCTCTTCTTCCACGACTGTCACCGACGGAATACCCAGGGCCGATTCTACAGCTGGTACCCCTCTTACTCCGTTGATTAACTTCCCATTTACCAACACATTGGGCCCATATCCACACTCGCCCTGACAATCGCATCCAGAAACTCGAAATCCCTCTGTCAACTCGCGCTCCTCCAAAATATTGCTGATCATCTTTTCCAACCTCGGACCTCCCCCAGATCGTTTGCAATCCTTGAACCCACAAACTTCCACATCTACCGGCCCATCCTCGGCATAACGAGCTGTACTGCTCTTCGACTGAGGTAAGGTGGTCTTTGGGACGTGGATGAAAGAAAAGCTCGTTACCGTCGCAACAAGGAGGGTTACTAGAATCGTGCATTGTCTCAACATGACTTCTCTACTGACGTACGGCGGGATGTGTGTGAGTGTGAGTGTGAGTGTGAGTGTGAGTGCTTTGCTGTTGAGTCTTATACTTCGAAACTGTCACAGGATTGAACGGTCGCGACAACAAAGATGATGAGGAACTGATGTGGAGCAGAGTGGTATTGGTGTATTGTTTTCTGGTGAACAACGTAAAATATTTGAATAGAAAGAAAAAAATATATCGTTGCGTGAGTGCGTGGGGCTGTCACTTGCCACGTCCATTTTTTTCGCCTCTTTCGTTTGAGTCCTGGTCCTGTTGTTCTTTTGCTGCGCGCTGAATACCTGTGAAGCTAATTTAGTGTTTCATTGGACCTACCCTTTGAACAAAAATTGCGGAAAGAAAGAGTACCGATACAAATGGGGTAGTATTTCACCTTTATATCTATATATTATCTCTCTCTATCACCTCTCTATTTAGAGTTACGTACACAAAGATAAATATCCTGACCATAAAAAAGCGACGATCTCCATCCAACACTTTTCATTCAGACAGGGCTCAGATTGGGGCTTAGAGCTTAGTCGCGTGTATTACGAGGTCTCTCGTGTCAATGCTATCATTTTTTACTTTTTTGAGAACCTGCTACCTTACATAATGTACTCAAGGATGAGTAACGGGCACGTAGATCATGGAGTAACAAACGATAATTCCCCTGTAGATGAGAAAAAGCGTAGATCTTTGAGAAAGAGAAAAAAGGTCAACTATGATATTTCTACTCAAAAAATAATTGGCAAGCATAGCGTGAAGAATAAAGTACCCCATGGAGTGTCACAATATTTTGTGTTCGATCCGAAGAAAAGTAAGAAACGTTCTAGGCTCAATGGAAACATAACTCCACGCGAAGATTATCAAGTCAGCAGTGAAGTTATGCGTGGAAAAGCGTATGAAATGTCATGCAAAGTAGTCGATCAACTTTACGAAAAAATTATGTTTGAGAGCAACAAAGCTGTCTTCGATGAAGTTATCCAGCTAGTTCGCGATTATTCCCTTCGGTTTGTTGAAGATATTCAAATTGACGACAACCATTGCGATGATGTAAGAATTGACCTTATGCCAGTTGTTTTATTTCGAGTCAAGAACGGAGGATTGTCCATATCTGATCGATGTCGAGGCTTTTACAAGTACATGATGAGAAAAAAGTTCACCGGTATTGTTCCATGCCTCGTTCAGATAAGAGCCTGTACTGGTATTGATGACATAATATGGGAAGTTGTAAAGCAATGCAAATTTCATGATTTTTTGCAGCCTTTTGGTTGTAAAGACGATTCGCATGAAATCACAAAAGAAAGCAATTTATTTTATGGTCAGAAGAAGTCGTCCCTACATCTTGCGATTCAAGCTCTGCAGGAATGGGCATGTACGGCAGTACAAGTTCACAGTATTATTGTTATTATTGAAGATTCTGAATACTTTTCTGAAGGAAAAATGTCGCTGCAGTCAATTTTGTTAGCTTTGACACATTCTCTACTTCCAATAAGTTGCATAACTTCACTACAAGCCGGATTCGAAGATTCTCTCATTGGGACTACGTCATCAAATGAAGTTTGGAACTCAATTTCATTATCTATATTGGAACTTCCGTGTTCTGAAGAGCTCTTCCGACGGTTTGCTGAATCTATATTTCTTTCTGATGATGCAAATAAATTTCCTATAGCCTTCAGCGGAAACTTTGCAAAGTCCTGGAAATTTTCCTTCCAAGAATATTGTGATGGTTCTTTGATTGAAACAGTTGACGATCTAAAGGTTGCATTTGCAAGGCATTTTACTAGAGAAGGTAAGTTTTGCAAAAGAATAGTTTTCAAGTGGAATTTCATCGGAAAATATTTATTCAATATGTATCTCTGATAAAATTCAATACAGTGTCCGTTATGTCGGCGATTCTTTCAAGCGAGTTTATGAAGCAAAAAGAGAAAGGACAAATTCAATTTTGCTTAAATAATCTTGGAAAATATGCGAAGAATTATGCTTCACAACAAGGTGGACCGTCGCTTTTCCCCACTAATTCAATTGCAATAAAGTTGTGGCTTCAGCGATACGAACGCAAGAAACGATATTTTTTGGCGGTATCAGTCATGATCCGATCTCTCAATGAATTTTTGTTGGATCGTTTGTATGATGATTTTGATGTAATTGATTCCTTATTTTCTGAAGATATTGATGTAGTTAGGAACATTTGTAAATCTGTCGAACAATGTCCTTCCATCGAAATGTTGATAAATGCCCTTAAGCATTCATATAAAATGATATCTTTACAGCTGCACAAGTTCAAAGCGCAAGACGATACAAAAAGCCACTTGTTTTCATTTAAATGGCGAAACCATAATAAAGAAACGGTGGAGCCTGTCCATGAACTTCTTTGTAGAATTGATGAGTACACCTGCTTTTTACATGCTCTAAATTTTCAAACGTTAGTAGAGGCACCAACATTAAATCTAAAAAAAAAGCAGGTGATCCGAGTGCAAATTTTTCGTGATCTCAAAAATTGGCTCCTTTTCGCTATAGAAAATTGTAAAACTTGTTTTGTCAACATGGACCCAGATGACGAAGTCATTCAAATTAACGGCGAAAAGGTATTGGGTTTGCAGGAAGCAAAGATTCGAAATGAAATATCTAAAGACTTGTTAAATTCGGAAGTAATGCATGACACGTGTAGAGCTTTCACAACTATGCAGACACAGCGCAACCAAGTGTTTGATGAATGGTTTGAACAGTTCAAAACAGCATGTCGAAAGCTGACTTGTCAAAAAAAATTCGAGGATATGAACGAAGATCCATGTTTGTTGCACCGATTTTCATTTTGCGTCTACGAGCTGCAACTCCTAGGCTTTATTCGGTCTAATACTAAAAGACGTTCCAACTGTGATGTTGAGAAAGGCGCAATACTTTGGTTAGAGCAAAAGTGACAACAATTCGTCACATTTGCCGAAGTTTATAGCAAAAAAAGTTTGTTTATATGTTGTTGACAGCATCGTCATATGCATGTATATCAATTTGAATATTTTGACAAAGATAATTCTGATATTAGTGTTCATAGAAATGGATGAAGACGTACATATTTTGATCTTTATAACTACCGGTAGTATCTGCGAAATAGGCATCATCGCTTATTCCAAACTCAATAGTACCCCTATTTTTCAATTGCGCACTTTTATTTGTCGACACCTGTACTCGCATTTCGTCGTTCTCATCAGTTAAGGGATTAGCAGAGGATTAGTAGTGGTAAACATTGTATCATAAAAACAAACATTAGGCTTCATCATTTTCCTCGTTGTTCAATCAAGTATACCTACATTGTGAGTAATTTTTCATGATATCTTGCAAGGTAATGGAAGTGATACAGACGTGATCGTTGCTTCAAACTTTTCCAAGCGCATTCCGATATCCATTGAGAATGCACCTCTCGCCATCTTAAACCTTCACGCGGTGATCAAATGCAGAATCATCTCTTTACGATGACGATGATAGCACTTCAAAATGTTCCTTAACATTCACCTTCTTGTAATTTACAAGACGCTCAACGTCCCAGTCTACGTGGCTGTTCATCCAAAGAACAAAGTCTTTTTCAATCCTTCTCTTCTTTCTTCCCTCTTGTGATGGGGTTGGATGACAAGATGCATTCGTGCCAGTAAGCGCCTCAACTTTGTTGATAAGAAATTTATTCCCTCGATGGACCAAATCCTCGTAATTAACCGCGATGTATTCCTTTACAAACGGAAAGTCTGGGACGTCACGGACGAAATTGAGTATTTTGTCCCTTCTTAGATCAAGAATGCTTTCATAGAAATCGCCAGAGCCATCTGCCTTTAATTCATACTGAGGTTTATGATTACTGAACCTCGACTTGCTAATATTGTAATCCTCCTTAGTACCTTCCAAACAAGGGATTATTTCATTGTAATGATAGCTATACTGACATTTCGTTCCCATTTTATCGACAAGGTCTAAATCTCTTTGGTGTCTTTGCATCGTCCATGGTTTTCCAACGAACTCTTTCCAGTCAAGGTGTAGATGCAGTGGTGCATGATGAGGTTTTGCCATCATACCTCTTACCCATCTATAGGGATCGCGAAACATAGCCACGACCAGCACATCTTCGATTGGTTTCTTAGAGATTGGATCGTAAGGGGTTTGAAAAAAATGTTTGTATCGCGTCAATGAATGTCTCACAGGCAGTGTATGGTTAAAACATTCATTCAAAAAATCGATTGTCCATGACGTTCCGCTATTCCTTTCTCCAATCAGTCTTATAGATTTTATAGTTGAAGTGCTTGGTGAGTTAATGATACCGTCATTTTTCATAATTTTGGTCGAAACAACAGGCGCGACGTCATGATAAGGCACAATTCTGAACATGGTATTATCCACGAAAATGCCACACACTAAACCAACTATAAAAAGGGTTTTTCTTGAAAGTAGTTTACAAATATAATTTGTTTCTAGTCTCATACTCGAATGAGCTTCGGATGAAGACGGCCATTCCTGCAGCTTCGAAGATGAATCTGCGATTTTTCTTCTTGTCACAGTTTTCATGTTTATGCGTACAGTCTGGTTGTATTTAAGAGTGAAGTATAAATTATGTAAGTTTCAAACAGAATGCCCAAAAATCAAAAGAAAATGTATAAGTGCAGAAGCAATTGTAGACTGTATGTAATACATCTATTTGAAAAAGAATAAAGTTCAAATTTTTGTTGGAAGAAGATTACACGTACGCTCGTATTGCCGAAGGCTTACTTAAATCCAAGCGCATGCATCATTTAACTTTTCACCCCAATGTAAAATTGTAACTTTCTTCTAAGGCTCAATAATTTGATAGTGGCTAACTGTATATGTATGTAAGGTTTCGTAAATACAATTTTCGTTTCATACATGTACAACAAATGTAGAACCAATCTCATCGAGCCTTGAGCCTTGTCGGTTTAACGGAGAACCGGAAATCAATTACCCTTTCCAAACCAAACCGGTACCGGTGACATTGTTTACTCATAGTAAAACTAATTTAGTCATATTCTCCTCAGAATCCAGATGCAATCCTCACAAGAGCACATTTAGTCTCGTCCTCCTTTATTTCCTGTAATCACTTGCTAATTGCATTACGATAAAAATCTTTCCTCGTGCTCTTATGACAATGAGACGAAGAACGCGGTATTGTAAATTTATTTATAGGACGAAGTACGTGGCGTTGCGCAAATTTTCGGGTAGGACTAAATTAGAATTTCTATAACCCTAAAGCTTGCGGAAATGATTACGAAGAAATAGCGAACCCAACGATGAACTTGACAGCATGTATAATGTAACGCTTAAGTGTGAAGGATATGTATGAAGTTTGATTCTACCAAGCGTAACTTGCCCATCGAACATTTTTCATACTTGGATTAGTGAAACAATTAATAAAACCGTTTCTTCATTGCAAATTCATAATATTACCTTGTCATTTGTATTGATCTCATCCCTAATGTTATGGAATCAAATGTGATTGTCCTTCCTGCAAAATCGTTCGCGATTTTAGAATTATCTTAACTTTCATTAAACTGTGAATAAATAGCACTGAAGATTTTGGTTCGTCATACATGAATAATTTAGACCGCCTGACAACATGATGATCCCTTTACCAAAATTTTCTGTATTTTCCTCATAAATATACACAATTACATACTTCGAAGTATTATATGTTTCGATATCCTATAACAACTGCTACTACTCCTATTCCGAATCAGTGACTGATGAAGAAGAAGCGGTTTAACTACGGAGTTATCTTCGCGTTGCAGGAGTAGATTTTATTTTACTTCGAAGTATTAATACATGTTATTAATATATAATAAAAAATTTAGTAAACAAAAAAGAATTACCGGTACAGTTGAAAAATAGCTAGGAGCTAGATGTACGGTTTCTTGAAATTGCGATTTGAGATATTCTCCGAACTCCAATTTACGAATACCGGGCACTTTCTGTGGAGTTCACATTCACACAGCAGAAAACATATTTTATTTTCTGTTTTCAGTCTTCGTTTGACACGTCGTAGTTATGTCGTAGTAGTACGACGTAGTTCGTCACCAAATACCGCAACACGCAACCCACCTCAGAGACGTCATCTTAACATAGGTTTTCTTAGAATGCGAAGTATCTTCGACTGCGAAACATGTTCTTCTGTGCTCACCTCTTTAACTTTTTAAGAACACGACATGTTTACGTTTTGTCCCTGTCTCTCATCCTCCTCCATCCTTAGATCTCTTTCCTATCAGCTTTGACCTACACCTACACACAGAGATATTCCTACTCTTGTAGAGAGACTACAAGTGAATTAATTTATCTTTTCAGGTGAGTGAAAAATAGTTGCAAGGATGAATTCAATAGTGCTGATGTATTTCAAAGGACTTCCGGAATACATCGCTTCTTAAAAAAGAACGGCAGAGTTTGGTCCACATTTCCTGTTTCCCGGTAATAATTTCATGAAAATCTTATGAAATTACTGCTAAATTAGATTCTCGTGAGTCATATGCCCTACCAGCGTAGATTTCATGTATGTTCTCGGGTGATGTGATAAAATCTTTCTTATTGCATACATATTACTTACCGGTTGCCTTTGTTAAAACATCCCTCCATCTCTATCATCCACTGCAGTATATAATAGAGTGCATGGGGCAGTAACGAGTGTGCCATGGATGATTTTCGTGTTTCTATAGCTGCATCGGCAGTCAATCCGCGGGACAACACGCGCTACGTACATGCTATCAGTATTTCACAGTCGGTACAATCCTGGACGGTTATTCGCGAACATGTTGATTTTTCCAATGTGGCGAAATCATTGGAGCAAGTTATGCCTGCGTTGCTTCCCTGTCCGGAGGAGAGCGGAAGTATTGGAGAAGTACGTGACTCGTTGCAGGGATGGCTTACTAACGTCCTGTACTTTCCCGGTGCCAGAGAAAGTCCGACGATAAGAAACTTTATGTGTGATGGTGCTAATCACGTCCCATCGCATCTTGAGCATGTAAATTGGATTAATTTTTCTGCTGGTAGTTATGCAGAGCAGATTGCGACTGCAAATGATCGTGCACACAGTCTAGATGAGATGGAAATGGATGATATGTTCGATACAGGTGGTGGAGATGATGGAGAAGATTCTGAGGCGCTTGATGAAAGTGAAATTGAGGGAGATGAAGAGGAGGAAGCGCTCCCATACGCCGCTCGCTATGCACCAGTAAATGAAGAACCGACGAAGGAAGATGCTATGGATTTGATGGATGACGAAATAGAGATGGTGGATGACATAGGTTCTTTGGCTCAAAGTATGGGCGCTTCTCACCTCGGACGATCGTTACAGCTACAGGCACAGATTGCGAATTTGAAACAAATTCAATCAAGCTCTAATATTTCAAACTCAGGAAGCACTCATACAGCTGGAGTTAATGTTGGAGGGACCTTTTCGTCATATTCAACAACTTCAGCAGCACCATCTTCTGGTGTTGGCGGGGGTATCGGGGGCGCCATGCGAGCTAGTTTGAATGCTACAGACGAAGACCGTATCGCAGGCCTCGGAGACAGTTTTCACCAAGCAAAGCCTGTCAGCCCTCCTAGACTCGATTCTTTCAAGGTGATCAAAGTAATTGGAAAAGGTTCTTTCGGTAAGTCATATTTTATTTTTGTTTTCCTAGTCACGGCAAGGTTCTAATTGCGGTAACAGGCAAGGTCTTTTTAGTCCGGGAAATACGGACTGGCGAGATGTTTGCATTGAAGGTTCTTAAGAAGGACAATATTATAAAAAGAAACCAAGTTGAACATACAAGAACGGAGCGAAATGTGCTTGGATATGTCAACCATCCTTTTATTGTTGGATTAAATATGGCATTCCAGTCTAAAAACAAATTATACTTTGTATTAGATTATTGTGCCGGCGGAGAGCTCTTTTTCCATTTGGGAAAGCTTGGCAAATTTGCAGAACCAAGAGCATGTTTTTATGCCGCCGAAATTACCCTTGCTATAGAATATGTTCACAATTTGGATGTTATTTATCGTGACCTAAAGCCGGAAAACGTTCTTCTCGATGCTCAAGGGCACGTGCGACTCACTGATTTTGGACTTTCGAAAGAGGGAATATCTGATAGCTCATCGGGTGCAAATAGTTTCTGTGGCACGCCCGAATATTTAGCACCTGAGATTTTAAATCGTCAAGGACATGGAAGAGCTGTAGATTGGTGGTCTTTAGGTGCACTTCTATATGAAATGTTGACGGGCCTACCACCGTTTTACTGTAGAGATCGAGAAAAGCTCTTTGAAAAGATTCGCCGAGGAGAGCTCTTCTATCCCCGTCACCTTTCTCAACGAGCGCAAAGTTTATTGCGCGGACTTTTGACGAGAGACCCGACGAAACGCCTAGGAAGTGGTGAACGCGATGCCGGTGAAATTAAGTCGCATCTCTTTTTTGCCGACATAAGTTGGTCTAAACTCGCTAAAGGTGATATTGCGCCGCCATGGAATCCTACACTTTCAGGAAGTCTCGACACTAGCCAGTTTGATGCAGAGTTTACAAACATGCCAATATGCAGTCCTGGCAGTATGCAGGTAAGTTCTCCAATTAATCATACTTTTATTTTCATATCATCTAACAACACTTGTAGCTACAACATGGATTCCCAATGGGAAATGATAATGTTTTCGAAGGGTTTACATTTACGGATAAAAGGTTTTATCATCCTGAAAGTACCAAGTTGTAGTTTGTTTGCAATGTTACAGATCAAGTTAAGATCGTTTTCACAAATATTATACATTTAAAGACAGGGATTAAATCTTTATATACTTCAAATTGACTACATGCAAATCTTTATTAGTGTTTCAATGATACCTTAAGCGGATAAGGTTTTGTAATCCACTTATCCTCAACTTAACCGCAGCCGCGCGCAGATTCTAAACGTAAAACAGAAACTTCGCGACAATCTCTCCTTTCAGAGAGAATATCATGACAAGACCGTCACACTTAAGAACAACTGCGTCATGCTTTACGCAAGTCTGATCAGCGATATCAAGTATAATTTTCATAATTTCATGTGATACATCCATCCTCCGATTTTTGCGTAGAGATACAAATATATTGTTGACAATAAGATCCTAAACGGACTCAGTAAAACGGACTCAATGACTCAAAAACCTTCACCCGCGGTAAAATATTGAATGATAGTGAGAATCCATAGTTGGCGGAAAGGGTCGTCATTGCTGGCTTCTTCGTATTTTCTGTTATGGTCCTTACCACTTATTCAACTACTAGCGAGAACAATGGTTTTCTTGATAAGATAAGTACTTCATGCCACGGATAGATGCTGCACTTCGAAACCAGATCAACTTCAATCCTCATGAAAGCCGTAACTCATCCATGAACCTCATAAGCACAACCTCTTTTCTCCTTGCTCTTAACGCCTGTCGAGTGCGCTGTGGACGTACCATGTAACTCTCTTGTTTAACAAGATTCTTTCCAGGTTCGACATGAGGATTCAGCAAAACTAAGATGTTCTGTTTTGTGACGATTTCAGCAAAACAAAGATGGTCTGTTTTGTGACGATTTTGAAGTTTGTTCAACAAGTATGTTATGTACACAGATTTCATTTCTTCTTTTTGCTGCATCAATATCAGCGTAGTTGTTTTCCTTGGATCACACACGAATACCTGGTACAAGAGTTGAAATTAACAAATAAGTACCGCGGTATACAGTTGAAAAGAACCCATCATATGAAAGAAAAGGCCAGACCAGTCAAACACTTCCAGGATGACCATGTGCTTTGCTGCATCAATATCAGCGTAGTTGTTTTCCTTGGATCACACACGAATACCTGGTACAAGAGTAGAAGTTAACAAATAAGTACGGCGGTAAAAAGCCATCATATATGAAAGAACAGGTCAGACCAGTCAAAACACTTTCGGGATGACCATGCGCTTTTTTGTATGATAAGCATCTATTGTTTGTGTTAGGAACGAACAAAAAAGCAACGAAGTGGCAAGCCTTCAGAATTAGATTTTTATCAGAATGATTATATATTGAAAGTTATAATTTGTGACAATCTTTTTCAATTTCGTTTACTATGGAGGTAGAACATTTGGACGACATGCAAAACCTAATCGATCTGCAATATCCTTGGTATAATTCATGGATAGAAAATATATAACAGTTTCTTTGTCTAGGTTCACGTTAAGAATCTAACAATCCAAAAGAGATTTTCTCATTAGTGTTTGCCAATTTACACTCGTAACTTTACCTTCGACGGCCCTGTAAGCTCGTCGAAAACTGTTGGTGAAACAGCTTTGGTCAAGATATCGCTGGGATTTTTTGGACAATCAATATGACGTTACTTGACGAACCCCGCAGCAACGGCTCCTGTTGCTTTGTGAAAGGCAATAGAGTTACACTTCTTCTTGAGCTTAAAAAGTTGAGCATTCACGATCACAGAATCACAGAGTTGTTGTCTCCTAATAGTTTTGAGCACTTTTCCACATCCATCCACATCATACGAAGTTTGTTGCGCAATCCCATAAGATTTACAAGCTTCATCCTCATAACTCATAACAACCAATTCACTGCCATAGGTAGAACTTTCAACAGTATTCTGATGCATACAGTAGAAGTAGATCGGAGCATTGCCCAGCAAGATTTATATTCCAGTGACCCTTCGTCTGGTGTCAGGGCAAGTTGCACGACGGTCATCCTTGAACATGGTATCTACTTTAGGTTCTTGAGAATTTTTATCGATATCCTCTTCGATATCAGGGTTGAAATCCGTCCAATTCCCCTCCTTGAAATCAACTGCTCTATTGGGGATGGATGACGGCTTCAAAAATAAGTTTCCACGTGCACGATGCTTGAGGTATCCAAATACTCGAAGGCTCTCTTTCGATGTCTCTCACGCGGCTTTTGACCAAATCTTGCAAGAGTAGTGGCTGCATAATAAACATCATCGCGGTCTAAAGTGTCTGACTATTGAAGACATCCAATTATTGTCTGATAAAGAGGAATCTTACTAGGTATAAGTATATCAGTCTCATCTATTTCAGGGTAAACACCAGTATCCAAAGGTGAACCTGTTCTTCAACGTCGTCTACAACAGATGCTCAATATGGTTACAGACGCTCTTGATGTAAGTTTTAACTTCAAGTGTTAGGGATATTTATAGTCCTATAAAACCTTTAGGTGTGATATGAGTTCCTTATCTACTTTTAAGGTGTTTTACTCCTGAAGTACACTCGAGAGTCTCATATATTTTTTCATGGACGTAACCTTGTGTTTCAAACTTGAAAGCGATTCCTTTAATAATATTGAAAATGGCGAGGCAATCAGATGATATTTCAATGGCGTTATAGTCTTGGTCGTTCACACAGCAATTTCATCGACTGTTGGGAGGCAAAGTACTATGCGCACTATCTGAACTATTAGTTCAAGACGTAGTAAGTGCAACTGTTCCGTTGGCTCGAACTAGAAGATATTAAGTTAATAAAGTTTCTATTTGGATTAACTTAATTG
>Ga0115008_10001406_pt1 | contig 19374 bp, 18 predicted proteins | sample FraStrMetagenome_FD_87164 | JGI IMG/M metagenome (GOLD analysis project Ga0115008, IMG submission 87164) | Marine eukaryotic phytoplankton communities from Arctic Ocean - Fram Strait ARC3M Metagenome | ecosystem: Environmental > Aquatic > Marine > Oceanic | place: Fram Strait | collected...
GTTTTAGTATCAATACCACCTTCTTTAACGACAGTATTTAAGTTACTCCAATTACCCGTGCTGATAGCTTCTACACCAGCTATTTTATTTGTTAAATTACCAGTTGTTCCTGTAAGAGTAGACTTCTCGGTTTCTAATTGGGATTTGTTTTCAGTCAAATTCCTAATAGCTCCTGAAATATCTAGAATATTATCAAGTATATCATTATATGCTAAGTTAACTCTATCCAATTCTTGTTCTACTTTATCTATTGTATTTTGTACTGCTTCAGTTGTTTTACTTGATACATCCGTTAAAGTTACAAGAGTATCGGTATTTATAGAATTATCTTTAACTATATCATTTAAATTACTCCATTCAGGATCACCAATATTAAATACTGATTGAGCAGTTCCGCTAAGGTGTGCTATTGTTGCGGTCTCCTTGCTTTTTAGAGTATTATGTATGATGAGTTTCTGGGTTCCTGTTAATACTCCTACTTCATACGGGGAAATCTTAAATTTAGTATTTTCGTTATTACCACTATATTTTTCATAAATTTTTGCTCCTAATTTTATAGAAATATTTTCTTCATCAATAATGTCATTGTATATCTTTTCGTAATTATTATAATTATCAATAGATCTTTCTCGGAGATAAAGATTTTCAGGCGCCGATGGAACAATGAGCCTCTGAATATTTAAGGATAACATATTATTACCTCGTAGCTGGTCTGTAACTACAACTTTCCCAGGTTCATCAGTTCCTTGTCCAAAACTAACTCTTCTTATAGGATTATTATCTTTTGTAGTAGAATTTATTATTATATCGTTTCTATATATTTTAGTTTTATTAGAAACTTGTATGTTATTTGATGAACTTTTACTATCTCCAAGGCTTTCGCCCTTGCCCTCTTTTGGTTTACCTCTACTTTTAATATAGTCTCCTGTTTCTTCATAATTATGTGATCCACTTAATTTGGCCATCTCTTTTTGCATCTCAATTAACTCTTTTTTGTCTATTTTGGGCACATTTGGTATAACAGAAAAGTTTTCTTGTGTAGAATTAATTTTAAAATTTTCTATAGTTTCTATTTTTTGATTGACCCTTTTCTTTTGATTTTCAGATATATTTTCTTTAATAAAACTATAATCTGTATCCAGAGTATCTAGATTTTTTTCTGGCTCAATTGTTTGATAATCGTTAAGAACATTATCTAAATCTACAGCATCAGGACTCATATCTAAATTATGATATAGATCTGTGTCAGTTTGTTCCATTTCTAATGGATCCATATTTTTAATTCTATTCATATTATCATAATCATTTTCCCTTTGGCGAGTAATCTCTTCGTATTTACTATTGATATTTACTTTATTAAAATCTCTATTATCTTTAAAATCTATTTCTGCTAATTTTTCTACTGGGGGATTTCTATTTTCTAATAAAGTATTTAGTTTATTTTCAATATTTATATTTGTATCTTTATTAAATACTACTTTGGGTCTCATATCTGTAATATCTTTTTGAGTTGGCATATTTGTAATTTTTTCAGTTGAATTATTATTTGATTTACTATGTTTTTTTGATTCGTAAAATATTAGTAATTTTATTAATTTTTGCGTTAAATATCTGCTTTTATCCTCGTCACTTAAATCGTCACTTATTTCGTAGTTATTTCTTTTAGAATAAATATATTTCATTATGTCAACTATTTTCTTTTTATATCCAGGTTTTTGTTTTATAGAGGTGCTAAAATGTTTCTTAAAATGTGTATTAAGTATCTTATATATTCTTTTGTAGTTTTCCTTCGAAAAATATATACCTTCCATTATAATAATAAATTATTTTTTAAAAAAAATTATAATTTACTATTTAAAATATCAACTATTAAACGGTGAAAAATTTAAATGTGGGACGTAATTTTCTATTGTTGTAATTTCAAACATATATTGGACATAGTGATTTTCTTTTTGGGTAGTGTCTAATGGTGCGGTATACGAAAGGTGTTCTCCATTAGGTGAAACTAAAAACATATTTAATGATGTTAATTTTGATAATGGAGCCTTAAACTCAACATTATTATCACTATTTATGTAATGTAAAAAGGCATATGAGGGATATGAAGGATCTCCAGCAGCAGCGGGTGTTCCTTCTAATACAGAAGAACATATTTGACTTGTATTATTATCTAAATAAATTTTGGAAAAAATATTAGGAATATTTCGGGACGTAACTATATTAGATTTATATTCAGAAAGACATAAATATAAAAAGGGATGATTAAGTTCAGCTATTTTCGATGGTATTACTATTCTTTTTAAATGTATTGAGTGTACATTATTAAATTCTTTTTCGATATAAATATTATTAGAATTATTTTTATTTTCTCCAAATTTTACATTTACTTTAAACGGGTTATATAATGCATTTACAACTTCTAAACCTGTATCCACAGTATCAATAACTATATTATAAATGCTTAATTGATAATCTTCAGTATTTTTAATAGGATAAAAAAGATTTTTAGTATAGTTATTTTTATCCCCAATATCATCTGATTCAGTTTTATTTATACTAAAATCATTTGTATTTGTTATTGAGTTTGTTGGAGTTCTCTTCTCAAAAACAGGTATATCTTCCCTCTCAATACTATATGCTGTATTTAATGGTTTATCTATTTCTTTATTATTAAAATTTAAATTAGAATCACTCTCATAGTCATTTAAATTCTGAGTATTATATCTACTCTCAAGTTCGGGTTGCTCAAGATAACTACTTCTTGATTCATCCTCTTCTTTATTCATGGATTTCTCAAAAGATAACATAAAATATTTAATAGATTTATCACTCAAAAATTCACTTAATTCCAATTCTGTTTTTCCAATTGGTAAATTAAGTTTTTCTCTATTATTATAAATATATCGCATTGTTTCAAGTATTTTATCTTGATATTTAGAGTTTTCTGTAATAGAAAAGCCATAAGTAAACTCCACACTATTATTAATTTTATCCTTAACCGCGCTTATATTTTGATCAGAAAAAAATACAAAATTCATTATTAATATATATATATTTATTTTAATAAAAAATTTAACTTAATTCAGGAGAAGCATTTCCTAATTTATTTTATGATTTTTTTTCCAATAATCAAAATTTTTTATAAAAGCCTCTACTCTTTGTTTAACTTTATCTTTATTATTGTATATTTCTAGTTCAGTTGTTGATAACTCTTCATTTGTAAATGGATTTGTTTTATTAAAGATTAAGTGATTATATATTGTATATCTATCTACAATTACCTCAACTGATGGTATCTCTACAGGATTTTTAATAATGGTTAATAATATAGGATCTTTGAATTTATCTGGAATTTCTTCATTAAAAACAGGGGTGTTTTGATTAACAATAATTATCTCTTCATCTATATTTTTATGTAATTTTTCGAGAATACATTTAACTGTTTCTTTTGTATTAATTTTAAAATCTCCGTAAAATTCTATACTTTTGGTAAACGTATTTTTATTATAAAAAAAACTATTATTTGCCCATTTAGATATAAATCTTTGGTCAGGTGTCAAAGAACTTAGATTACTAAAAATTTTCGTAAATATTTTTTTTATATATTTAGCACATCCCACATCATTAGTAATAAAATTTTCTACAACTGTGTCAACGTCAAGATATTTATATATTTTTTTATTAAATATTGATTCTAAAATAGTATAAAAGCATTCTATTATTTTAAAAAAATATAAGTCTTCTGTTTCTAAACTATTACAATTCCCATATAAATGCAAGTTATAAGATATTGCCTGGTCGAAATATATTAAATATTTAATAAATATCATTTTATTGTGCTCTGTAGGAACAGCTTTAAGTTCATCTATGATTTCCTCAATAAAGTTCATAATACTATTAATATGATTACTATACAGAGTTATAAATGGCTTATTGATAAATTGAGATCCCGAGTAAGGAGGATATAAACTCATTAAATGTAAAAGTTTTGACCTTAATTTAGTTTTAAATTTAATACCTCCGTTATTATATTTTTCTAATTCCTCGAAAAGCTTCACGAAAACACCATAAAAAGAACTATCAAAATTATTTATTGCTGATATTATTTTACTCTTATCATGAATATTAGTTTTATCCGATTTAAGAATATTTAATAAAACAGGTTTAAATGTATTTTTAAACTTAATAAAATCATCACCTATAAATGTATTTTCATTACATAAATGGGCAATTGTATAAATTTCATTTTCTGCACTTCTGTTAATATCAAATAGTGTGATATTATTTAATAATTTGTTTTTTATCAACGTCATATTTTTAATTTCTTTAATAGAATTATTATAATAAAGTATTGTATTTTCTAATTCAGGAAAAGTTTCATTTAGGTAAATTTTTTTATAATAGTCTATTGACTCTAAATTTATTAGTGTCATATTAGATATAGCATTATATATATTTTCATATAATTCATATACTAATTGGTCTAACTCAGTTCCTAAAACATTTTTCTCAAAATTATTCGCCATTAATTTAATAAAATTAATAGTAATTGTTATTTCGTATTTATTAAGTATGACATATCTTAATAATTGGCCATTAATAAATTTTTTTAATTTTTTAGCATGATCTGTATAGAACAATATATGGCTTTTATTAAATTTATAATTAAAATAGTTCAGCTCAGAACTCAAAATTTTATTAAAAACAGTATTAATGGTAGATCCCGTTGAATATTCTTTAAAAAATAAATTATGTTTAACTATAAAATCCATAAATTTTAAGTCAAATAACTCTTGTGGAAAATTTAAAAAATCTCTTGATCTAATAAATTTATTTAAAATAAATTTTGATATTTTTAGACATAAATAATTATCTATATTATTAGGATTATCTGTCATTATAAAATCAAATTTACTCTTTAGCAGAACAATATTTTTATTTAATATTATATTTGAGGAACAACCACTAATATCTTTATGTAATACTAATGTTTGTATATCATTATTGTATTGAGTTTGAAGATTTTCTGTTATACTATTTAAGAATTTAGTGTCTTCTTCTGATAATTTACTTGACATTTCTTATCTTATATATTTATAAGCAGTTTTTTTTATATTTTTATAATATAAGAATGTTATATTATTCAATACTGTTTTTAATAGTATTTATTTTGATATTAGTAATGATTTTCCGTTATTTATTTTCTACAGAAAATTTTTCCACTAATAATTATATCAACACTAACCCAACTAATTCCAAAATTAATAGAAAAAAATATTCCTTTACACCACCTGAAAAAAGATTTAATAATAAAGAATTATATAGTATTTTAGTAAATGGTCTGAAATTTCCCTCGAGCAGTGCCAAATTTGATTTTATGACTTCTGTAAACTCAAGTATAAATATTTCATGTGAATTATTAAAACAAAAATATGATTATAGATATATAGATAAATGTTTAGAAAAAACTCGTGGAGTAAATCGTGTAGATGAAATACATAAACTTATATTAAGATCATATGACTATATTTCACAACCGAAACATAATTCTACTATTGAAATAAATCCTTATTTAGTTAAAGAACTAAGCAAAAACATTGAAAAAATAATTGAAACTGGTAGAAATCTTATTTTACATAATGGAAATACTTGCCATTGTAAATATAGTGTTGGGGGGATATGTAAGCCATGCTAACGAAGTCTTAACACAAGATGTAAAGTAGATTCTTTCTGAATATTATAATCACTAAGAGTTCTCCCGTCTTCTAATTGTTTTCCGGCAAAAATCAAACGTTGTTGGTCTGGTGGGATACCTTCTTTATCCTGAATTTTTTGTTTTACATTATCAATTGTATCACTTGGTTCGACATTTAGAGTAATAGTTTTTCCTGTAAGCGTTTTAACAAAAATTTGCATTGTATATATACCTATTGTATTAGAATTCTTTAAATAATTTTAATCTAAATCGCTGGAGCTGTCATATGTTGACGAACTATCAGTTGATGTAGTTTCTTCCTCATTTTTATAAAATTTAAATATCTCTTTAGGTACTGAGTGTTTCTTTTTGGATACTTTATAATTTTGTTTATCCAAAGCTCTTTGTTTAATATAGTTTTTATAGCTTCTTGGTTTTATAGAAACTTTATTTACATTTTTTTCACCAATTATTTTAAAAGCTTTTTCATAATCAGACATTGATAATTCCCCAGTGCTGTAAGAGAAATCACTAATATTTTTAATATCAAATCTTTCATGGTTCCCATATGATTGTAAAAAAGATTGAGGTTCCTTATAGATAGATAGAGCCGTATTATCTATATTTTCAAATTTGTATTTATTTTTTTTTTTGATATTATTATTATCATAGGTTAATTTACCATTAGCATAATCAGAATTACTCATGAATTTTCCATAACCCTTGTTAAATGTATTTTTCTCTTTTTGCTTTTGTTCCTCAAACATTTTATTAAAATTTTTTCTTTGGACATTTTTTTTTGAAAAATTTTTAGGATGTTTTTTTTCTTGGTTTTTACAAAACATCTCAAACTCCTGCTCTAGTTCTTCAAAACTTTTTCTATTAGTTTCACAATTTTGAAATTGATATTTTATATATATATATGCGTTGTATAGAGTTCTCATCGATTGTTCTGACCCACCTTTATCTGGATGGCATATTAATGCCAATGTTCTAAAGTTTTTTTTTAAGGAATCCATACAAGGATTATATGGATTTATACCTAACAATTTATAAGGATTTATAACAGTATCGGTGTTCATTATAAAATATATTTAGTGATTTCTTTAAATTTAAGTAAATTACATAACATAAATATAATAAAAAAATATAAATTAATATTAATGTATAGTTCTTTATCATCTGCAAATTGCACCGATATTACTCCATTACAAGGTAATACAGAATCTTGTATATATTCTCACGCACACGCTTTATTACAAAATGTTACAACCCGAAAAACAGTTGTAATAAGAAGAACAGAAAACGAAATACGAAATATAGCTTTACAAGAACAAAAACTATTAAATTTAATTTTAAAAAGAAATAATATAATTAATGAATTACAAACTATTCTTAAAAATGAGATAGCACAAGGTATTTTTAGCCGGTTATGTATTGTTGGTGATGGTTTAATTAAATATAATTCTGATATAAGTAATACAGAGTCTATTTCTTTAGAAAGAGAAAGCTATGCTAAAAATATAGCTATCTTATTAATTTATATACGTAGAATATTAAAAAATAATACAGATAATATTAAAGACCAAGATCTTATTTGCAGAGAATTATATCAAAATTTTAGAAAAAAGATTCCTAATTTACAAGTAGAAGCAATTATTCATAGACGCTTGGACGAACAAGTTGGAGATTTAGCTTTAGAACTAAAAGACGCAATACAATCCGATATATCTAATAATATTTATAGTATTATATCTAATAATAATAAAACATATAATCTAAATCAGCTTAATTGTCCCTTAAATATAAATAATGAGATTACACAATGTCTTATTTATATATGTAATTATATGAGTGAACAAGGTATTTTATATACTGGTAAAATTAATTCAGATAATTGGTTTTGGGATAGATATTTTGTCTATCCTACACATGACGCACTTATGTTAGAGTTTGCGCATAATGATTTCGCTTCTTTAAAACTTTTTGACAGAAGTATAGCAATTGATGAAATTAGTCTAGAATTAGAAACTCCTGTTAAAGGAACCATATCTATACAAACAGCAAATGATAAAGATTCTATTTATTGGTTATCATCCTTATTAAAATGTCCTCCATATAGAGCTAATCAGTTAATTAATAAAACTTTACGAAAAAAATTAAATTTATTTGATCATCCATGTGAACCATTTGGAACCTATAGTGATATAAAACAAGCCCTTATTTTATGGATTGAGGAAGGCGGTTTTGGTGATATAAGTGAAGGTAGTGATATAAGTGGGTTTGTATTTGGAATTGATTTAAATAAAATTAATATTCTTGTAGATGATACAATTTTTTTTTCAGATGCTAGTCAAAATGTTATTAGTAAAGGGTTAAAAGAGGGTGTATTTGGAGTTGATATAAATTATAATTTAATTTTAGGATCTAAAGTGAAGAACTTTAGTATTAAAAGATGTGATGCAGATTTAATAGAATACGAATATATGCATGGAGATAGTCATACATTTTCACATCATCATCATAACTATTTAAATCCCTATAAAAGTCCTAATCACTTTCATAATGACTATATAAGCAATAAACATCCTCCACCGCATTATCATATTCATCATAATAGTTATAATAGTTATAAACCATATAATCCAAATAGCAAACAAAGATATCTTAACCATATTCATCCCAGACCTGGATATAGATGTCTTTCGCATAATAATGATATATTTTATGATAATTTCTATTTAAAAAATATTACTCATAAGGATAGCTTAACTCAAGGAAAAGATTCTTTTGATAAATTATATAAACTTCTAAATTTTTATGATATTAGTAATTTGAATAATTCTAATATAAAAAGTATATTAGATGTTTTAACTGATGGAGAATATGTTTTTGCTAATTATTTAGCTTACGCACATAGAAATAATATTAATACAGTAGATACTTTAATTAAAACTAGACAAAATAGATGTGGAGCATTTATATATTTTGATCAAGAAGGTAAGATAAACTTTTCTAAAATACGAACTGAAAAACTGACGGGTTTAAATGGCTTTCATGATTCTATTAAAAATATAATAACTGAGTATGGAACACCTGTTACACATACTGAATTTTTGAAACATTTTGGTATAAATGGATATAGAATATGGAATTCATCAGAAAAAAGCGCTGTTGATATTTTAGCAATTTTTTTAGTAAATTGGGCTGATAACCTGTCTAATGATCCATTAATAAAAGAACGTTGGAGTGAATATGTGCAAAATATAGAGGATAATGTATACACAGAATATTGGAATAAAAATACTCGTGATGGAATTATTGATTTGATGGAAAAAATATATGATATGGGTGATATATTAGAAGAATCATTAGAAATCAATAAAATTAAAACTCTTATATCAGGGATATAAAATATTAAATTCTATTTATATATTATTTTAGAACTATTACAATAAGTTGTACATATTAAATCAAACCTAAAATCTATTATACAATAATTTACCTTACAGTTATTTTTATGATGAATATAGTGTAAAAAATATATGTGTTTAAAAAGAGTATTATTTATATTACGAATATCTGTTTTATGAAACATGGAGTGTATATAATCAATTATAAACATATGTAAAGATGAAAATAGACATAATTTTAAAAAATCTAAATAAGTTATATTGATTATAAATTTAATACAAAATAATCCAAAAATTACTAAGCCACCATAAGATATAATTTCTAGCAAATCCCCTATATGATACACACGTTGAACATCTCTATTAATAAAACGAGAAGGTGGATAGTGTTTAATATGATGAACTTTACGATGTTGTATATACCACCAATTATACAATTTTTTTTTTATTCTTATATGTCCTAAATAATGAAATCCATAAAATAAAAAACCAATAATATTATAAATTATTTCAGGATATAGTATTTTCCAATTATTAAAAAATAATATACCATATAGTAAATTTAAACATGAAATTATCATTGTAGTTAGATAGGTATATTTATGGTGAGTGAAATCTTCTGGAGTTTCTATATTAATAAAATAATTATCTAACATAATAAATAATTATTTTTATTTGTGTTTAAATATTTATTGTCTGTTCTAGTTTTACTAATAAATTGTTATTTATTTGATTTAGTTTTTTTTATATCTTTTTTTGCTATAAGCTTTTGTTTAATTCGAACATGTTTTGCACTATATATATTTGTTGTTCTTGAGTTTTTTTTTGTATTTTTTTTTCGTTCTCTGTTTGTAGATGACCCTTTTTTTTTCATTATAATATTTACTTACATTTATTGGCTCCCTTTAATTTTAATTTTAGTAAAGCCTGTGAATTAATTTTAATCAAATTTTATATTTGCGGTTTTAGACTATATAAAATATATTAGAAAATAGTAATGAATTTATTTTTAGATAAACAATATAAAATTAGTTTTAATATTGAGGACTTGCATAAAAAATATACTGTTCTTGATAATTTAAAATCAAAAACACTTTCATCATTATCTAAGAGTTTAGAACAAAAAAATTTACAAAAATCTATAAATTTAGCTATAGAATTAGTTTTTTCAGGATACTACGAAATTGTTCTAACTAAAATAGTAGATTTTTATATTAAATATATTAATATGGCTCAACCAAGAGGAATACTATATATATCAAGTTTCTATAAATATTATAATAATAAATATGATAAAAAAGCAAAAAAAACTAAAAAAATTGAGTTAATAAATGACCAAGTTTTGCGAAATTTTATAAATAATTTTATAACATTAATATGTGGTAGTAATCAAAGAAAAATATTAAATTTACCTAAAATAAATAGTAGTGATTTTAATCTTAATAATAAAAAAGATTTTTTAGTAAGTAAAAATCTTGATATGGTATCAAAATATATAACATCAACTGATAATAAAATAATAATTATACCATTATCAGAAATTATTACTCTTCTGAGACAAGCTAAGCACAAGGAACGAGAACAAAAAATAGTTTATTGGATAAGTTGGTTATTAGAATATGAAAAAATTTATCACAAAGGAAAATTAGAACTAAATTATAGAGATGTTGAGGGTATCGATAATAAATATACAGGTGATTATTTATGGATTATATGGCAAATGTTAAATGATTCTGTAAAAGATTTAGATTTTAAAAAATATATTAATAACCTTGAAAATATTTATAAGCAAAATTATACTGGAACTGCGAAAAAAAAAAAGGTGTCTTTATTAATTTTTGCTATTTTAATATTTATAAATCCTATTCCCAGACTTTTATCTCCTATACCAGCTATAGATAAATTGTTGTTTAGAAATATGCAATACGAAGTAGCAACCTCAAATATAAGGTATTACTCATTAAAAAAGAAACTTATTATAAATAATTTATAAATAATTTAAAAATTAAGTATGTAATAATGAATAATGAACTTTTTATATATATATATATGGCCAGTGATTTATTCGTTTTACAAATATTTAACTATTAATTTATATGAAAAAAATAGTCTAAAAATAGCTAGGAATTTCCTATCTATTACACATACAGGTGTTTTTTGTATACTAAGTTCCTTATTTTTACTAACAAATAAAAAAACTCTTCTAGATATTTTAATGAACCATTTTAAATCGTATAACATATGGGATTCTTATTTTATTATTATACATAATAAAAATAATGAATTTGGATATTTGATACACCATTTTATAGCTTTTATGGGAATAAATGCCATACAAAATAGTTATAATAAAGGTGGTTATTTAACTCTTTTAGCTATTACTGTAGCTGAATATTCTAATTTAGCAACCCCTATTGTATATCATTTACATAAAACACTTGATTTAAAAAATGTTAATAATAAAAAAAAATTATTGAAGGCAAAAAGAAATCAAATTGTTTGGTATGGGCTTTTACGAGGACCAGTATTATTAACTATATTTATGTTAGGTTATAAAAAACTGACATTTTCATATTTTGGAGCCTATTTATTTCTATATTTTGTTGGTTTATGGTGGCTCCATAAGCAATATAAGGGCTTTATACGTGATAAATTGGAAATACTATCTATAAAAAATAAAATACTTACAGAAAATAAAAAATTAGAAGCACAAGAGAAAGAACAATAAATACTCTAAAATAATTTAGAAACAATATTTTTACATTCATTCGCTTTGCTAAAAATTGTTAATTCAGAAGTTCCTCCTATCATAACCTTAATTTTATGTGGTTCATATAAAATTAAATAAATTATTTGTAATAAAAAAATTACTAAAAGTGCTATTACTATTAAATGCATATTTATATATATAAATATTATTTTATAAATTAATAATGGCTTTATCAAGTAATTCTAAAAAACATTGTTTTGTTATTTCAACATCATACTTGGAATCGTGAAAACTTTCTTTTTCAACCTGAATACTTAAACACCTTGAGAGTTCTTCTAGTTTAGGCCATTTATACCCCCCATACTTTGATGAATAACCTAATTTTTTTATTTTACAAAAGTTTGTTGTTGATCTCATAGTGCAAAATCGTGGTGTAGTAGTAATCGTTTTACTATGAAACGCATTCATTAATGTAGATACATCAAACTCGATATTGTGTCCTATAATTATTGTATCCTTATCAATACAACTCTTAATTTCACGAATACAAGAATTAATTGTTACCCCATTTTGATTTACAAAATCTACATTCCAAGGACATTCTCCTATTGATCCACCCCACCTAATATTTTTGACACCTTTTATAAATTCCGAATATGACTTTAAAATATTACCTTTTTTATCTATATGCTGGAATGAAACTTGGATAGGGATTTGTTGAGGTGGGCGGAAACTTCCAATACCATTAGTTTCGATATCAAGAATTAAGAAGTTTTTAGTCATTTTGTAATAAAAATAAATATTTATTAATTTTAAGATATCAAATTTTTCAATAAAGATACTTTTGTGAAAAAGAATTTATAATTGCACTGGTAATATAGTCATATGAAGGATATTTGTGATTATCTTTAGTGTATGTCGTAAAATAATTAAGAAGATTAGGTAATTTCACCGACATTATAGTTTTAATATACGAAGGTTTATTAATAAATAAGTTATATAGTTCCTCAACAATGGGCTTCATTTTTGGAATTGTGTCCTTTCGTCTATAATTCACGGGATCATCTAGAATTATACAGATGTTATGGATAAGCGAAACAGCTGATTTAGGGTTATTCATTATTAAAGTTAGAAATTTTTAATTAAAAATGTTAAACAAAAAAGAAATCAAATTTAAATTTTATAATTTGATATCTATTAGAACCCTGCTAATTTAAGTCCTAATTCATTTACCTTCGGTGGATTAATAGGTGTTATTTCCGGAATAGCACCTCCATATGTTCTAGGAACCTTACCAAATAATTTAGGATTATGCGGATAATGATTTGTAGTACGCATTTCAGCAAAAGCTTTTTGTTTTTTCTTAATCATATGTTTAGAACACCATGATTTCGGTGTATAACATAGATACACAATAGCTCGGAAATTTCTCTTTTCTCGCTCTTTTAAAGCTTCACAGCCACAGTGAATAGTCCGACTATCCCAAAAAACTATACTACCCTTTGGACAATAAATTTTTTTATATTTACATCCTTTATCCACATAAAATTGTTCTTGTTCACGAGTCAGTTTATGCCAATCACATCTTTTAGTTATCCCAAATGTTTTTGCGAATTCATCATGATATGTGTTACTTCCCTCCATGAAAGCTAATGTAGCATCTCCTTTATTTACATCTAATCCAGTAACCCAACTCTGAACACACTCAAAATCTGGACGAATATAACTTTGGTCAGTGTGGTACCATGTATTACCTCGATACCATCCTCTGTTTGTTTCTTCTGGTGGTAAATTAAAACTTAAACCGTCAAATGATACAAGTAATTCATCTGTTTTCCAAAATGTTTTAAAAATATCTACAATTTTTGGATTCTGTCTCTGATTCCAACAAACTTGACTATGTCCTATACTATAATGCTGAAAAAGCATTGAGTGGAGTGGGTATAATTTATAAATTTCTCTAAAACTATCATGATTATTTCGGTTTATTGGTATACTCCATTTTTGACTAATATGTTCAAAATAATCCCAAATTCCATTAACCAATTCATCACATTCCGAGTCATCTAAAATATTTGGAATAATTGCTACACCATATTCTTTTAAGGTTTTAGCTAAATTATCTTTATTAGTTTTATACTTACTAAAACGATATTTTCTCATTTGGTTGTAGTCAAGTAAAGAAAAAATTAAATCAAATTTGATTTAATTTTTATTTAAAAATATTAGAATATAAAAAACTATAAAATGTCTAAAGTTGAAGGAGTTTCTATCGGTATTGATCTCGGAACAACTTATTCTTGTGTAGGTTGTTGGCAACATGGACAAGTCGAAATTATAGCAAATGACATGGGTTATAGAACTACACCATCCTATGTCTCATTTTCGAGTGATGGTGAAAGGCTTATTGGTGAGGCAGCTAAAAGTTTATCTACTAGAAATCCAGAAAATACAATATTTGATGCTAAAAGACTTATAGGTAGAAAGTTTGATGATCCTGGAGTACAAAAGGATCTTAAAACTTTACCATTTACTGTTATTAATAAAGATGGACTCCCTGTGATTAAAGTAACATATGGAGATGAAGAAAAAATTTATCGCCCAGAAGAAATTTCGAGTATGGTTCTAAGTAAAATGAAATCTATTGCTGAAAGTTATTTAGGTGTAGATGTTAATAACGCGGTTATTACTGTCCCTGCTTATTTCAATGATTCTCAGCGTGCGTCAACCAAAGATGCTGGTAAAATTGCAGGACTTAATGTTCTTAGAATTATTAATGAACCTACCGCAGCAGCTATTGCGTATGGTCTTAAGGATAAAACTGATGAAGAAAAAAATATTTTGATTTTTGATTTAGGAGGTGGTACATTTGATGTATCTCTCTTATCTATTGACGAAGGTATTTTCGAGGTGACAGCTACTGCCGGAGATACTCACCTCGGTGGCGAAGATTTTGATACAAATATGGTTAATTACTTTATCAAAGAATTTAAGAAAAAAAATCGTGGAAAAGATATTAGTAACAATGCTAGATCTCTAAGACGTCTGCGATCAGCGTGTGAAAGAGCAAAGAGGACATTATCTACCGCATCAAATGCTTTTATTGAGATTGATGCTTTGTATGAAGGTATTGATTTCAATTCATCTGTGTCTCGTGCGAAGTTTGAACAAATGAATATGGTTTTATTTAAAAGGACTTTGGACCCAGTAGATAAAGTAATAAGAGATGCTAAGATATCGAAACGAGCAATTAATGAGATTGTTCTTGTTGGTGGTTCAACTCGAATTCCCAAAGTTAGGTCAATGCTTAGTGAATACTTTAATGGTAAAGAATTATGCTTCGATATAAATCCGGACGAAGCTGTAGCATATGGTGCCACAGTTCAAGCATCTATTCTGTCTGGAATTGATCATGAAAGTATTAGCGATGTAGTTTTACTTGATGTTGTTCCGTTATCATTAGGTCTGGAGACAGCTGGTGGGATTATGTCAACTTTAATTCCTCGCAATACAACTAAACCAACTAAAAAAGAACAAACATTTAGTACTTATGCGGATAATCAACCAGGTGTATTAATTCAGGTTTTTGAGGGTGAAAGAACCTTAACTAAGGATAATAACTTATTAGGTAAATTTGGACTAAACGGAATCCCTCCAATGCCAAGAGGAGTTCCACAAATTGTTGTAACTTTTGATATTGACGCGGATGGAATTCTGAATGTAAGTGCTAAAGAAACATCTACTGGAAAAGATGAAAGAATTCAGATTACAAATGATGGAAATCGTTTATCCGCAAAGGATGTTGAACGAATGATCAGAGAAGCCGAAGAAAACAAAGAAAAAGATGCCCAAATAAAAAAACGTATTGAGTCTAAAAGCAAACTAGAAAATTATTTATACAGTATTAAAAATTCTTCTAATGATCCAAAATTAGCAGATAAATTTAGTGAGGAAGATAAATCTACCCTTACTTCTACTGTGGATGAATCTCTCTCCTGGCTTGATAGTAATCAAGCTTTGGATGCGGAAGAATACGACAATAAATATTCGGAAATTAGTGCGATTATATCACCTATTATGAGTAAATTATCAGGTGGAGCAGATAGCACAACAGGTGGTATGCCAGGAGGTATGCCAGATCCAGCAAATATGACTCCAGAGCAACGAGCTCAGATGGAAGAGATGATGAAAAATATGGCAGCTGGAGGAAGTGTTCCAGGGCAGGCAGCTCCTCCTCCTCAGGCACCTGTAAATGAACCAAGTATTGAGGAAGTTGATTAAAGGATAATTATATTATACGTTTTTTTTATAAATATTTATTATTATTATATTATAATGAATATTGCATTTTGGGATAACCAATTATGTGAAAGAGGTACAACTGTTAGTTTATTTGATTATGCTTATCATAATCAAACAATTTTGGGTAATAAATCATATATTTTTTATGATAAAAACAATAGAAACACTAAAAAAAATATAATTAAAAAGTTTGAGAAACATTTTATAGTTCATGAAACAGACGATTTTAAAGAAGTTGATAATTACTTATTAAAATACAATATATCACATATTTATATACAAAAATCAGGAGAAATAGATTCTAGATTGAGTAAAGTAGCTAAAAATAATATTCATTGTGTTTTTACTTGTTATCAACCACATGGTGAAGTATATAGTTGTATAAGTAACTGGGTACATGGGAATAAAGATGGACCTAATAGTAAATATCCAGTAGTTCCATATATGATTAATCTTCCTAAGCACAATAGAAATATGAGAGAAAAACTAGGTATACCTAAAAATGCAGTAGTATTTGGTGGATATGGGGGGAGAGACAGTTTTAATATTCCATTTGCCCACCAAGCAGTATATTCAGTTGCAGCTAACCGACCTAATATATACTTTCTATTTGCAAATTTTGATAAATTTTCCCCAGATTTACCAAATATTATTCATTTACCTATGATAACAGACTTAAATAAGAAGGTGGAATTTATTAATACTTGTGATTCTATGTTATGGGCAAGACAAAGTGGGGAAACTTTTGGTCTAGCCATAGCTGAATTTTCTACTTTAAATAAACCTGTTATATGTACTACAGTAGGTTGTTGGGACTTGGCCCACGTTCATCTCTTAGGAAATAAAGGTATTTGGTATTCAAATGAAGATGATCTAAAAAAAATTTTATTAACTTTTAATCCCAAAATAGAAAGTAAAAAAGATTGGAATGCTTACAGACAGTATTCTCCTGAAAAAGTTATGAAGGTATTTAATCAAATCTTTCTTAACAATTAAACTAATTTTGTAAAACATATATTCATTAAATGTATAATATGTCTAATTTACATATTAATATTTACTATTTGTTAATTAATGAAATTACTTTTTCAGATGTATCTAAGGATCCCTCAATCCAAGCCTGATTTAATGAAAATCCTTCTCCACAAATATAAATATTTTGGATAGGGTTTAAAATTTCTCTATATATTTTTGATGAATCTGAACCTTTTTTCCAAAAATGTATTCCTTCAGTCCATAAATGACATTTAAAATAAGTAGGCTTGGGTATAGATTTTTCAGGAAATAATAAATGTAATTCATTTTGAATTTTATTTTTTATAATTTCTCTATCTAACAATTTATTTTTATTTAAGTATATTTTTGTGTTTTTTTCATCAACATATGAAATCATTATTAATCCTTTATTTTCATTTATAGGTATTATTTGTCTTAAAAATGAATTAGTTGTAGTTCTATTTAGTCCTTTAAACCAAACCCCACTTTTACCAACTCTATATTTTGCTTATACACGTAATAATGGAACACTTTTAATTGAGTCGATAAATGGAAATATATTTTTTACTATCTGAAATTGTTTTAATTGGTTTGGTTTAATAGCAAATATGACCTTTTTAGAATTAAAAATATTTTGTTTATTGTCAGCTACAACAAAGTGATTTTTATTTAATTGACATACTGAGTCAACATGTGTTTTCTTTCTTATTTCACCGCCATTTAATTCTATATTTTTTACCATTTCATTACAAAGTATTGATAGTCCACCCTTTACAATATAATAATTTTTATTACCATCAAAATCACCTTTAAATGTCCTAATAGCATCATATGCATTTAGTATAGTGAATTCCGCATTATATCCAAAATAATTTATTATTTTATTAACTTTATGTTTTGTATAAAAATTTTCACATAATTTTTTAAAGGTCATTTGTTGTAATTTAGATTTTGAAAACTTATTTGATTTTTTTATAATATCTGAAATAAAATTTTCAATTTTTATATTAATATTTTTCTCAATTATTTTAGTTTCTTTGTCTAAATAATTAATATTTTTATCTAGTTTATAAGTTTCTAAGCCATATTGATTTACTAATTTTATTAGTTTTTTATGGGTATTATTAAATCTGGCGGCTCCTATTTCATATACGGGTGCTTTATTTGTAATTATTCTTCCGCCTATATATTTTCGTTCATCAAGTAGTAAAATATTATTATTTTTACTTAGTTTTAATGCGCAATTTAGACCAGCTATCCCCCCACCTATAATAATTATATCGTACATATTACTATTAATAAAGAAAAAAAATATTATTTATTTTCGTTTTTAGTATTTATATTCGTATCGACTACCATCATCATCTATCTCAGAATACTCATTATCTTCCTCAATTTCAGGCTCGTTGTAGTGATTTTTATATTTGTTTATAATATTTATAAAATATGGTAATTTAACATAAGGTTCATTAGTATCTAGAAAAATATTTAGTGTGTTACAGAACAAATTTTCTTCAAATGTTCGAATTGATTTATCACAGTAATCAATACTTTTTTGTATTTTATCAAAATTATTTTCTAGTTCATCCAGTTTCTTATTTAATAAATCTATATTTTGAGTATTTTTTCTTACATGACTCGTATCAGCCAATCTAAAAAATTTCATAGAAAATAATGATAATATAATAAAAACTAATTCCATATCCATTTTACTTATGTATAAAAGTATAAGTAAAATATTAATCAAAATTATTAAAAAATATTTAATGACCCTTAAAGGGATTAAATAAATGTATTGGACGTAATAGCACAATCATTTATTATTTTTTATAATATAGTTAAATTTATGCAATTCGTTATATATATTATTTTGTATATCATAACAACAAAAAAATTATTATATTCATTAATATCAATTAATATTTTCTCTCTAAATATTAAATGAGTTATAGAAAAATAAAAGTTGGTGTAATTGTTGCGCCCCCATATATTTATAAAACTAAACTTAAAAATGGCAAATACCATTTCAGAGGATTTTTTTTTGATATATGGCAATTAATTGCCAAGAAAAATAATTTAGAATGTATATACACTATTCTTGAAGGATCTAATTATGCAAAAATTTTAAAAGATAATACAGATAAGGTAGATGTTATTATTGGAGATATATCAAATAGTTCATACCGCTACAAGTATGTAAATTTTACAAATCCTATTAAACTTAATAAAATTGTTATTGCTAGAAAAAAAACATTTAA
>Ga0115008_10001407_pt1 | contig 19372 bp, 20 predicted proteins | sample FraStrMetagenome_FD_87164 | JGI IMG/M metagenome (GOLD analysis project Ga0115008, IMG submission 87164) | Marine eukaryotic phytoplankton communities from Arctic Ocean - Fram Strait ARC3M Metagenome | ecosystem: Environmental > Aquatic > Marine > Oceanic | place: Fram Strait | collected...
ATCATCATCATCATCATCATCATCATCATCATCAATCCAATAACAAAAAGTCATCATGTTTGTCCGGACGCCCATCATTCTTGCATTTATTACGTTCCTTTTTCAAAGAGTTACTTCCGATAACGAAGGGTCATTTACAAATTCAGCGGCACCATCGATAATATCTGATACACCTTCCATGGTTCCGTCGTTGGTGCCTACGATTGGTTACATATGCTTAGACGTCGAAGGGTGGAGAGATGTGCACGGAGATGGGTGTGCGCTTTATGCTCGCATGGATCATTGCGAAGATTTTGGAGATTCTTATGCGGTGGACGGTATTACGGCAAATATGGCGTGTTGCGTATGCGGAGGAGGATTTCAGCCTTCTGCGTCGCCTAGTACAAGTCCTTCTGATTTTCCATCACTCGAACCGTCCACAAGTCCGTCAGCTCTTCCATCTTCGAGTCCTACGGTGTATCCCACTGAGCACCCGACGGCTACAGTTATGCCAACCTTCGGAATTGATACGAGCACGGGATCTTTGCCAAAAATGACTTTATCAAATATGGCTCTAGTATTGAGCGTTTATTATTTTTCTAAATTTATATAGTGTCACGAAATTCGATGGAGCCTTTTTGCAACCGTCTTACTTTTAAATTTTGATGTTGACCAAGCGACGTTTGTAATTAACTTTCAACGTAATAACGATTCTGGTTATGTTCTCTTTATCACTCTACATGCGATGCATAGTGCAGTTTTTGACAAAAGACAACATCATAAATTAAGGAGTCATTATCAAAAAAATCATTATTGATCAATTTAGGTTCACAAATTTGTACAAAATTCGAACCTAATATTTTGCAATCGATAAAGTAACCAATTGATTAAAGCTTTAGTTTGCTAAATATTTTGTTAACTATATGCATATACACATTACGTAAATCTAAATGGTTACCTCCGCGAACACAGGGATAATAAGAACTATACGTGCTGCTACTACAATCGATCATAACGCGTACCTGAAAACTTCGTGGCAAGCTTGGCTCAATTTTCAAAATAATGAATTTCCAAAGCAATGCAAGATTTGCAACGCGCGGCCAACGTCTGATGCTGAACATACAGTCCTTACCGGAACATCTCACGGTCAGTTGATTCGAGCGTGATCTTTAAGCAAAATGAAGTTAGTGATTCTAATAACGACACAGGGATTGAAAAGTCTCTTGTAGTAGTGCTATGTCAATAAAGAAAGTTCTTGCAGCTTCATTTGTTGCTTATTCAACTGCTGTGCTCGTAGCCAAATACTTTCTTAAATTCTGTTGAAAAAGCATAGTTATCCACAAGCGACAATTCTGGTTCTTGTCTGAGAAAAACCTCTTTTATTTCAATAGGAATTGATGAATCTTTGGCTACAGCAGTAAACTGTAGAATGTTTAAGAACGTACAAGTAAACCCATCGTTTGCCTCTCATCAACTCATTCACTCGATACTTTCGTGTATTAAGATAAGATTTTGTTGTTTGTAATTTATGATTGTTGCAAAATCCTTCTCTTCCTCAAGGGTTCGATAAAGATTAGGGGCCACCTCCACATCATCATCTCTAAATTCGAATAAAAATATATACTACGCCAAAGATATCAAACAGCTTACTTCACCAAGACTAACTAATTATCTCTAAATTCGAATTAAACATTGTACTACGCCACAGATATCAAACAGCTGACTTCACCGAGGATAAGCGGAAGATGAAGAGGTAGATTCCATGAAACCTACGCACATCGCATTATGACTGATACTTCGAATTACTTTTAAAGAAGAGTATTAGCGAAGCTGATTGTAACATCGTTGACTATCTGCATATTTTCAACTGTCAATCGTTGAGATTTCGCCAAGCTTTCATTTCTATTCTCGGCTCAGCTCAGAAAATGGTACCATAGATCATAGATCATGGCTGTCCACTTATGTGTGATACTGCTGTTCGCCTACCAGGAAAGAGTCTAAACGAAAAAGCACAGTTCTACTATTGAATTCTGTTTATTGAATATATAGAGTTCAAGATATATTCCCACCCCAACAAATAAACTTTGATTGCTTGAGAGCCAGCCACGTACATTTCCTGTCATTTTTTAAAATGCATGGCGCACATTGTCATTTTTTCTTTTTACAATACATGGCGTATATTTCTGTCATTTTTTCACATATATTTCTGTCATTTTTTCACATACATGTACCGGTATATGATACAAGATACAAGGCGAACCTTTTTCGGTCATTTTTTCATGACCAACATTCTCTGGTACTTTTTCAAATGAAGGCATACATTCTACATGTATCATTTTTCAACTGTGTTCCATCAATATGCACAACAATAAGAGCTCCGATCAAAGTAAAAGGCGCAAGATAAGCATTTCCACCAAGATTAAGATTGCTGGTAGTGGCGTTCAAAAAGGCCATGGATAAGTTTCATGTCTCCAGGGGGGGGGGGGGGTTCGGCGGGGGAAGAGGAAGTGACAGAACTAAACTTTCAAAAAAGAAAACAATTTCACTCTCAAAATGGACTTCTTTTACTGACAGACCATATATTAATACATCTATCGGTACTTACTTGATCAAGAAGGTTGTCTCAATATACTTTTACGAAAATTTGTTCGAGTTTTGGAGTAGGAACTCTCAAAATTGAATCCCTTCGGTACACATTTTAAAGCCCTGAAATGAGGCACAAGATGGGGGGATTCATTGATTCATTGACATGTTCAATCCTTAGTTCTACCAACGGATTTTTGACTTTTCCTGCAAATACAACGTGTAGAAAATACTTTAAAGAGACGGTAAGAACAAGCGTGCCTCCCAGGGTACATGCATATGATGTAATTTGTAACTTGACCCAGGCGTAACGAGATTTATCAAACTGCCGGCAGATATGTAAAAAAATACGTGTAAAAATGTATGCATCTCTTTTACGTTCTTTCTGCGTGAAAAGAGAAACCCGGAGACTTTGCCAATTTACCTGATATCGCCAAAATATATCATCAGATAACCGTAGAACGTAGAAGTGTGTCAACATGCTGCCTAACTTTTTTCTTTCGCGTATTCCGGTTGCCGAACATTTTTTGATAAATCACCTCACAAAAATTCATTTTCATTTGTCGAGTACATACAAACAATCTCTCCACTTTGGATCATGCTTGCCTCCGGGAATTTCTCCGGCTCCAACGTTTTCCTTCGCTTTAAGGAAGTCTATTCGACATGCCTCTTAATCTTTTGGTGCGTGTATGTGTCATTAATAAAAGATATGCATTTTTGGAATTGTGATGGTGTTTGACACCTTACCCAAAACCAATGACGCTAAATATTCGTTTTTATTTTGACGTTTATGGTATCCTTTCAGCACCGTACTTGTCATGGCGCTCATCTTCGATGAGAATACGGAACTTGCTACCGATACTCATCCTTGGGTTGCATTTTTTATTTTGTGGATTGCAATGGTGCGTGTGACTGATGGAAGGACTTTTTTATTTTATGTTTTCGAAAATCGTTTTCTTGTCATTACTAACTGTTACGTTTGGAATGCATTTATATATTTATGTTAGATTTGGCTTGCACACGTCGAAGGAGGACAAGCTTCCTTAGTTGGTCTTCCGCCAGTGGATATGAAGCTCTACAAAGATTCTCATAAGACATCTCATAAAATTATGTCCACGATCAACATGGGTGATAACCTTGATCGTTATCTCATGGGACGTCAGTTTATGGTCTTGGCACTCGTCTTTGTCGAGAATCTTAGCGCTCATCCTAAGGATGATGGGGCTTCTATTTTAGGTCTACCTGAAGTCGTGAATGATATCCTTATCAAGACAGGTCTTGCCATTTTCTTCATGACAGCAATGATTGCTAAGATCAGTGCTCAAGTCAATGCCAGTCGATGCATGCTGGATTATGTCAACAACTGGTTTGACTATTTTACTGTCCAAACGGCGCGTTTGATTGAAGTGAGCGGACTCTTGCATTGCTGTTATGTGGTACAAATAGTTTTTGCCTGGCTTGCTGGTAAGCCGTTGGAATCCTCTGAAGCTCCTCGTACACCCATTCAATCGGTCTTCTTTTGGTTTCGCGTCCTGATGTCGACGGCTATTCTTTGCTTTGCGTTAGCAGTTACCTTTTACGCCCTCTTCAACGAACGCACGACCATGTGGTCGAGCGTTCCGCCTGCTGCGGCAGTTGTTCTATTTCTAGTATTCATGGCAGTTGTCGGTATGCTTGAAGGCATGCAAATTGCATTCTTTGCTGTGGCTAAAATGACCGAAGAAGAAAGAGCGCAACATCACTGGGCTAAGAAGACCTGTGACATCTTGTTTGAAGGAGATGGCAGAAATTTACCCGGATTTATGGTTGGTCGTCAGATGTGCGTGACGCTCTGCTTCTTCATTGTTGCTCGTGTAACAACGGTCACTGCTCCTGAAGAAGGTGAAGATAATATCTTTGGCGTGTCCAATAGTATGCAATCCTTTTTGGAGACTGGCCTCTTGGGCGCATTGATTACTACTATCATTGCAAGCATCACCTGGCAGCTCGTAGCCAGCGCATTTCCTATGGCATTTTTGTCTACCCCATTGACATACTTCTTGTTGCGTTTTTGCCTATTTCTAGAATGGACAGGATTGTGTCAGGGTGCATGGGTTGTTGCCCGCGTGCAAAAGATGATGAGCAGGTACAAGTACGATGAGGTTTACATTGGAACTGCCGAGGAACGTGCTCAGAAACACAGGGAAGATCCTGAGAGCGTCAAGGGAGATGATGAAGATTATAATGTCAGACCAGGACATTTGTATCCAGGTGTGCCTACGTTGCCTTTGGACTTTGGTCTACGCATGCATACGTTGGAGGAAATCGAGGAACTTGAAAAGGAACTTATTGAGCACAAGGAGGAAGTGCAGAGTAGGATTGATCAGTTGGAGAAAGAAAAAGACAAGCTATTGAGTAAAAATAGTCCGATAAAGGGAGCCGATCTTGAGGATGTCAAAGTTTCTATGTCGAAGATGCCTTAACGATGTGAAGTGTATGCAATACATTCGTTTATGTTTGTATGTTATAATGATTGTCACTGTTAACGGGTTGACATAAATATTTATTTTTAGTATGATCCATGCATACTTTAGTAAAGTGTAATATCATTAATGTATTAGTAATAATCAAGTGTATGTAATAATTCGTGTTGTAAAAGTTGTCACTGTTAACGGGTTGACATAAATATTTATTTTTAGTATGATCCATGCATACTTTGGTAAAGTGTTACATCATTAATGTATTAGTAATAATCGTTGAATGCGTCACACTATAACGAAATACGTATTTTGTTCCATTTTGCTATGCCAAGAGAAGAAAGTACAGGAATGAGAGGCAAAAGTTGAAGTATTGGATTTGACATGTTACTTTTTCGCGTGTATGAAGTACGAACTACGAACACTGACTTTCTTTACGAAAACATGCACACAGAATTTCCTCATAACTTCAAACAACAACAACAAAAATATAAAATATATCTCCAAGAGCATAACTAAACATCCATCCATCCATATATTAAATCCAATTAACTTATAGCAATCTAATTCAATTTAAAGACAATGATGATGCAAAAATCTTTGTTCATCCATTCATTATTGTTATTAATCTCACAAATATTCGTACCATGCCACTCCTTAATAGGAAATTTTAAACTTCCAAGGATGCCTTGGCAAAATGGCCCAGAGTCGACGGAAACTCTGCCAGATCCAAGCTTAAACAGTTTAGCTTTGCAACCTGGAGATACGGTGGCAGTCATCGGCGCTTCGGGTAACGTTGGAAAGTTAGTCGCTCTTCGTCTTTCGGATACCTACAATGTAAACGGTATTGTCCGTGATGCTGCTTCTGTGGAATCTTTTTTCAAAGGGCGGGAGGATAGAATTCAACTGTTTGAAGCGAATTTATTGGATGAAATGAGAAAAAATTCCGATGGGGTGTCGGAGCCTTTGTTAGGTTCGTTGGAGAATGCCAATGCGATTGTTATCTGTACTGGAACGACTGCATTTCCAACGAAGGCATGGACAAAATCTGGTGAAGAAGATGTGGCAGGTGATGTGATTCAGGCGTTATTGGACAATTCCTTTTCGGTAAAGGAATCTATTTTGAGTTTGGACGAGAAAGGTCTCAATACTCCTAATAATGTGGATACTAAATCAAATGAATTTATTATTCGATTGTGGAACGATGTTTGCAAAGTTGGACAGAAGAGAGTAATTATGCTGAGTTCGATAGGAGTTCAAAGGCGTGATTCAATGCCTTTTCCAATTCTTAATGCATGTGGAGTCTTGAGTGCGAAGGCAGCAGGTGAAAAGGCGATTCAAAATGCCGCTGAAGAAAATGGTTACTCGTATACGATAATCAGACCTGGTCAATTATTTGGAGGGCCGTACGATAACAATTACTATCTTGGAACCTTGTTTCAATTAGATAAAGATGCTGCCACTCAAGACATTGTAGTCGGAAGAGGAGATGCACTTCTCGGTGACACTTTACGCAGTACTTTGGCAGAAATTACTGCGCAAATTTGCGAAGGAGATTGCGCCAAGGATATGGATTTTGCTGTTGTAAATGAAAAGGGGGAGAGTCCTACAGCTGAAGCTGTGCAAGAGCGACTAAGCACTTTGTGAAACATCTTATATCTGCATAAGCGTCCACCTAATTATCTTTATATTAAACGATCATGCCTGCGATGATGGAGGTGAAATGTTGGCTAGGGTCATTTTTTACGATTGTATACTTTTTATTGTTGACATGTCTTCTTGTAACGTTTACAAATCGCGTAATTTATAACTGGCTCATCAGTGATTGGTTTAAAAAGGAGTAGTAGCATTGTTATTTGGTCGAGACATATAATTTGCGTCATCATTTTCCATGTTTTTCTACCAAACGTTCCCATATTTTGAAAAGTATAACTGGAAGTTTCCATACAAACCCCTAAGTTGCAGTTTCTTTTCCTTTTCTTAATAATTGTACCCGACGAATCATTAATGCACTCTCAGCTTTATTTATCATACATCCCAAGCCCCTTTTCTTTATCACACTCGACTGGATTTAAATTCTTGAGGCATTCCATACCTTATTGTATCCATTCCGAGTATGCGGCACATCTGATATAATGCTTATTCTTAGAAAGAACGCTTGTTTCCGCCTTGTGTCTTACGACTATTCTCCTTTTAACTCTTCCTTAAAAGGAATGCTTTGTTTTTTACGTTCGAAAACATTCCCTCGCCTTGCTTTTCTGATCCGATTTTTTTATGTATTCGAGGGCAAACTAACATGTAACCCCTTTCTTGCATTGACTACAAAAATTCTCTCACATGTGTATGCAGGTTTGGTTATAGATATTTGAAACAAATATGCTTCGTTTGTTCATTCAAGTACAAAGAACAAACCATGCCACCTTCTCTGTGGATCCGACAGTGTTTCTCATGGATAGGGATGATACGGAAACTGAATTTACCTAACTTACGGGATACGGACAACCGAAAAGTTAAAAGACACTGCGATAACGGATATTATCCCTGATTAGCGATCCTTATATCTCACTCAGTGGGATATAATCTATAAATGGTCATAACTTGTTTTATTAGTTATACAACTTAACGTGACTGTGAAAGTCTTTAATTTAGACAATCTTGCTGTTTTACTGCTAACATTCCGACAGAGCTTCCTCGTTGTACACGCAATTAAATGATTTTGTTGTGAGATCGAATGGGATTAATTTGCATTGAATCTAGTGTTGCTATTTTCTCAACTGTTAAAGAGAAGAATTTCAACAATAAAACAGAATATATTTCTCTCTCTCCGATCCTTGATTGTTTTCCAACTTGCGACGTAGTTTGCCTTTACGATCATGTCCCGTTCGAATACAAGTTGGCGAGGACTGGAGCGAAGGATAGAGTGATGAGTGGCGCGGAAACTGAAAGCAACATTCTGTTGCACTACATGAACTGAGTCTTCATCAAAGGTACGTGCTGACAGATTTTTGAGATTCTCCGTTATAGCGAGATGCCTGCGCTCGACGATGGAATTAGCTTGGGATTTTTAGCCGTTGTGGGCTTATGCTTGATCCCATAACTGGTTAGAACCTCTTTAAATTCAGATGAGAACCCCGTGCCGTTGTCGAAGATGGCATCGAATGAACGAGGATAACGATTCAGCCATTCTCTATCGATGATGTGATAGATGTGTTCTGATTTCTTCCTTTAATATTGTTGGATCTCAATCTACCTGGTGCAAACGTCGATGATGGTGACTGCTTTGATTTAGCGGGTAGTGCCGTTTACATTGTCGAAAGACCACGGGCGAAATAGATCAATCTGGATACACTCCCAAGTTTGATATTGGGTTGTACGGGCATGTATTTTACTCTGGACGCTTCCATTGTTGGCATATTGGACAGCTCTTGATAAGCTTGGGGACAAGAAATGAAAGACCGCGATGGTAGAAGTATTGAGAAATTGTGTGATGGTTATGGTACTAACCTGGATGGTTCAGATTTTCGTGATACCATTGGACGAAACGCATGACCAAGCTATCAGGAATGGCAATTTTGTTGTTTTACATTGCTAAACTGTGGCCGGAGATCTTAGTGATAACGTAGATGTTTTGGGAGCGCTTGTTTTGAAGTTTCGCGTCGGCGGCTTGACTTGACGCGATCAAGGCGTAATCAACTGGCATATCATCATCATCAGGTGTAAGGGTATTAACTTCAATTATATCATTCTTGCAGATAGGTTGCATCGGGTAGTGACTGATTATGTCCGCAATAATGTTTAGTTGTCCCTATGAAACCTCTCAGCTCTATTTCTCTACCCGTGAACTCGATGACGCAGAACAAGCATGATGACGACGCTCCTCCTATTGTCAAGAAGGCTATCAATCGCGTCACGCGCGGCATGATAAGCGCGAATAAATACAATGAATAAAACTATGTAAGTATGATTAACAAGTGTTCACATCTTACATTGGAACAGCACAGTGACCTCTTGAATCTATTCTCGCAATGCGCAGAGTTGTTCTCAGGAGATCTTGGCGAAGTCCCCGGTGAAATAGTTTACCTTGAACTTAAACCAAACGCAAAACCGTATAGTGCACCAGCATATAGTATCCCTCTAACTTTTTATTAAACTGTGAAAGATGAAATTGAAGATCACGTAAAAAAGAGTTTTGATTGGAGAAAGCTAATCAAAGTTGAATATGCCAAGGGTGATAAGATATTGATCAATAGTAAAAACTGATGACGTTTTGACAATGCATTGGAAATGTTGATGATTTATTTATCAAATCAGGATCGTTTACTGTTGTTAATGATAAAGTTGATCACGGTCATCAGTCGAAACTTCCTTTGGGAAATGATCTTCTCCCTCAAGTTGTCAAATCTGTCTTCGAGTTAGAAAAGACGCTGTGTGCCAAAAACGGTTTGATGAGACCGGCATCTACACACTGTGCAATTAATTCAAACGCTGAGGTTACCCCACATATCGACAGTAGAAGAGAACGAGGCCAAAGCGTTTCAATGATAGTTGGATTAGGCAATTATACTGGCGGTGGTTTATATGTTGAAGGTTTTTAAACGATATACGATATAGTCCACTATAAATGTTTTTAATCTGTATGCTTTTATTTTGTTAACTTCTATATTTGACGGGGGAAGATTGAGATATTGGACCGAACCTTTTCATGGTGAGAGGTATTCTCTCGTATGGTTTACTCCAGAAACTAAGAATAAAGCTTTAAGTAGCCAAAACAAAGAAGAAGAAAGTTGTGCTTTTTAAGAACCCTAGTCTCCGATCATGAAAAAAGCTTACCATCGTATCCACCGTTAGCTGTTCGAGAAGGATCAACGGATGAAAACGTGATTACAGAGCTATTGGATTTGACGAAAGGGTGCACCTATAAATAAAGAGATTTGTCCAAAGGTCTTGATTTTAACATAAAAACCTATAGACAACACGATTTCCTGTGTCGATTTACTATATGGTAAGTCCTCTCATGTTACCTAGACGTTAAGATTGACATGACGCAGATTTTTTTGAATCTCTATTTACCTTGGCAACACGTTGTCTTGCCAACAAAGCGAGGTTGAATTGCGCTTTCGACATTTTGATTTGTACGAATGTGTCATGTCGCTTAACTTTCCACCTCGTAGTTTTTCTTCCCTTGCTTTATCGTTCCACCACTCGTCTAATTCCCTTGCTTTCTCTTCAACAGACTTTAAACCATCGAGGACGTCCTGTGTAAGTTTTAACTTTTTATACACATTATAATACTTGTTCCGTATACCACGCTCCGAAGCGGTGTATTTATATTTTCCCTAACTGTACTCCATTTCTAACGTCCTTTTATTTCGTCGTTGTACAGGGATAGCCTTTTACCATATGTAAGTACAAATCATTTTCATATTCACTGTTGCACCATATGTTCTCAAACTCAACTTTATTTGTTTGGTTCATCTGGACCATTTATAGTCAGAGAATACGACGGACCAAGCATTGTCGAGATATTTGCAGCTTGATTAAGTAAAAGCTGAACACGTTCTTGATTATTTCGTTCTAGGAAGGGATTCACCTCTTCCATTACCTCAGATGCGATCTTAGATGGAAGATCTTTCATAAATACGGAAGTCTGTGATTGAATGGATTGTTCCGAGGCAAGCAAAACTTGTTTCCTCTCTATTTGCTGTTCCATGTCCATGTCGATCCTTGCTACTTCTGTTGCTTCAACGCTTTGACTAATATTTTCAAAATAATCTTTTACTTCAACATCATAGAGCCATTTGAAAGGAGGGACAGTAGCGAGATCCGGATATTTCCTTAGCATTATAGGTGAATCTTGTAAGAAACTTATTACAGAACCAACCCCGCTCTTCAGAAAATGAAAGTTGGTAACAGACGCGGGAATATCTTATCTTTCAATCGGGAACATCTTATCTTTCAATCGGATTGAAAGATAAGATATTCCCACGTCTGTTACCAACTTTCATTTTCTGAAGAGCGGGGTTGGTTCTGTAATAACTTTCTTACAAGATTCACTTATAATGCTAAGGAAATATCCGGATCTCGCTACTGTCCGTTCATCTGGGCGTTCGACTGCTTTCTCCGCTAATTCAGCTTTTTCCAATAAACCAGGTACGAGATAATTTAATAATTTCACAAATGGCTCGTCTTCCCTAATTTTTTTCAAATCTTCAATATCCAAAACAGAACTTCGGTCTAAGCGGTAAACTCCATTTCTTTGAACTCCAGCCATAGCGATAGCAGCAAAAAGAGGGCACCCCTTAAGGTAATGATCACGACAAACACTGCTAAGTTTATCATCAAACCATCTTCCTTACTTGTTTATATCACTTTCAAGAGCACCAATTCCTTCTCCATACATCGCACCCAGTTTCCGGAAATGTGTCACCAACGTGAGGTGATCTAATCCAGTTGCATTCTTAAGGTTAGTAAAAACTTCATGCATCCCGTCACTATCATCTAATTCGACATCGTTCTTTGCCTCATCTTTTGTTTTCTTTTGGTACGCCATAGGTCCACTACACGATTTATAGGTCACTAGATAACATATTTCTGGCCAGTTATTGTCTGGGTCAAATATGTCAGGGAAGTCCCTCATTTTCCCCCTTCCAAATGCCATGATAAAATAGATCCCTTGCGCGCACACAGGACAAAGCATACGATTTACATGCTTTAAATAAGCAGTCAAGTACGAATGCACTCTTTTCTTTTTATTCTCCGCTTTACCTGTATCTTTTAGGATAAAAATAGGTAATGACGTTGCCCGCCGATGATTACTCGTAGGAGTCCATTGTGGGCCCAAGTGACTGATTTAGACCTAATATCATCACCCCTTAATAATGCCTGATGCATACATTTAGTGATGACTTTTTCATCGTCCGGAGGCCACTTGGTGTATTTTCGTCCAGGTGGAGATTTTACACCATCCACAGTTTTCCTGAGGAGAAACCAAGGCGTAAAAGGTTCTAGTTGGTTGTCAGTCAAAGCTGCATGAAGCTGACCTCGTAGGAAATCAGACTGCTTAATTTTCTTGCCAGTAACTGAAACACCCCCTTGTCTAATAGACTTTTCTTTCTTGTGTTATTTAAAGCTGTTATAATGAGGTTAGGGTTTTTGAAGGAAGGCTTAACTAGATGAGTGTTTGTTTGGTTACCTACAAAGTAGTAGCACATATGTTATACTTCGGCTAGGAGACTGCGTATGGCCTTTGTAGCTTTAGAACATTTATTAATGCCTGTTTTTTCTTTGCCGCCTACTACATTAGTGGTTATCCATTCTAGATAAGTGTTTGCAATGTATGTGGTGATGATAGGCAAACATTCGTCCTTAGTCCTACCTGTACAAGGAAGTTTGAATTTATTCAAGAACTCTTTAATTTGGATTGTCGCGTACTTGTTTGCCCATTGCATTAAATTTTTATTTCTAAATAGTAGCCTCCGGGATTTTTGTTGAACGACATTTTTGGATGCCAGGACTTGGATGAAAGAATATTCATTCTGATTTTTGTTGACGAGAGATAAAATAGGAGGCAATCCACCTGGAAGAATTTTTTGATTAGTAAAGTAGTTTTTGAGTGTGTCGCGTTCGATGCAAAGAAGCATACAGACGGTCTCAGCACATTGATCTTGATCACAGAAAGTGAAAAGATTTAATAACTCGAAAGAATCTTCCGTGGAAGATGTTGAAGGAAGCTTTGAAATGTTGTTTGCGATAACTGAGGGTAGGTTGGGCATTATTGAATAGATATAACCTGAAAGTGTGTTTAATTGTGGGAAAAGTCTATTTTTGAACGAGATAGAATATTCCAGTTCCTGTGAATGTTGTTCACACGGGAATGGATTCTCAATCACTCTTAGCTGTCGAATTTAGGGTATTGCAGGTCCTAAAACAATTCTCTACATACAATTATCTACAATATCTGATCTCAGAGGAGGAGTTCGAGGAGTCAGGTTCATAACATCTCGGATGCATAATAGAACTGACGCACGACACACTAGATGCAGACGATGCACAGGAAACAACAGTCGATACGCAATGATTGCTATTTCGTTATTGCTAATTTGCCAACTTCTTTCCCACCAGATTAAATTGAAAAGCCGATGAAAAGGAAGCAACAGTCAATATACAATACGTTCGCTCTGACAAGAAGTTAGTTATTTCTTTTTCCTCCTCCGTCTTTTTATTCCACCAGAATAAATTGAAAAGCCGATGAAACGGAAGCAATAGTCAATATGCAATATGTTCGCTCCAATAAGAAGTTCGTTAGTTATTTTTCCTCCTCCTCTCTGTAGTTCGTTTTCTTATTTCACAATCAAATGAAACGCCGAAACAGTCAATATGCAATACGTTAACTCTGACAAGGAGTTAGTTAGTTATTTTTCCTCCTCCTCTCTGTTACTCGTCTTCTCATTCTACCAGAAGAAACTGAAAAGCCGTCCCGCGTGTGCGAACCCGGCCTTAACGCCGTATCTTACGTTGATATTTGGTTCCTTTAAAATCTTCGTTTCAGGTCTCAAACAGATACTGACTTCCTTTACTAAATTAGAAAATATTAGTTTTGAACAGATCTAGGGTTTTAAAATATGGTAAGTGTATACGTACCGATTCGACCGGGAGGTTTGTTGCTGGATTTCGAATTTTGTGTACACTTTGTGCGACGTGCGAGAGAGAAGAAACAAAGGTGTACTCAAATAATGGTGAAGGGTGTAATGGGTAGGGTTTGGTTATTCGAATAAGCTTTTATGAACTTTCGGTAATCTATTTATTAGACGACAAAAGGGGATGACATGACGTACTTGGTATTTAGAAAAGGTTCGCAGAAAAGTAATGATTTACGGCGATGTACCACGATTTATCTAGATTTACAACTAAACAAACAAAAGTAGTAACGTAGACGTTTTGGGAGAGCTTGTCTTGAGGTTTCAAATGACGTCATCGATATTAGGCAACGAGAAAGGTCGTCGGATCAACAAATCATTTAATTTCCGCAAGTCGGACACGAAGCGTACTAGACCATCTTTCTTAAGTCTGAAAAAGAGGGCGATGCCTAAGCGGTACGGACATTCTTGATTAAAACACTCTTTTCTAAGAGCTTTTCAAATTTTATCTTTCGCAGTTTGATAAAAAGCTTGAGGGATGTTATATGCTGGTGCACCTTACGGTTTTGCGTTTGGTTAAAATTAAGGTGAACTAGTGAACACTTGTCAATCATACTTACATAATTATATTCATTGTATTTATTCGCGCTTATCGTGCCGCGCGTGACGCGATTGATAACCTGCTTGACGATAGGAGGAGCCTCGTCATCATGCTTGTCCTACTTCATCGAGTTTAGAGAAATAAAGTTAAGAGGTTTCATAGGGACAATAAAATCATCCCAAATAATCTGCTATTTCTTGTAGTCAAAGACGAGACCAAGTACTGTAAAAATCGAGCGCTAAAGATAATGTCATGATGACCAACTGCGTTGTTGTCGATGTTGGCTGTCATCGAGATGGATCGAGATGCGCAGAAGTCCGGTAGTTTGATATTGAACGTAGCAGTTTCAGTGACGTGGGATTTACCGTAGCGGCCTGTGACGTGAACGTTCGCATCCGCATTTGGTACATTTGGTCATGGGTAGGACGGAGCGCTTGACGTGGATAACAGTGGCTCCACTGTCAACAATCCTAAAACCATCTTTGTAAAAGAAGCTAACACGACGTGGATTTCGGACAATGTAGGATTTAGTTGCTTGATGTAGTCAACGGAATGAGGCCTGATATGTTTCTGTTGAACTGTATTCATTTCTTCGTAAATGTTATTCATTGTACTTAAGTCGTCTTCCGTGTCGTCTTTATTGTTCTCATTGATGTTGTTGTTATCTTCATTTCGGTAAGTATTACATCTTGTTTTGTATCTATAGTTCCTCCTTCCACCATTGCTATTATTTCTCACTTGGTCGTTGTTGTTTTTGCTGTTGCCTCTTCTCTCTTGGTAGCGTCGACGTTTATTTCGGATTAACGTGCATTCCCTTATAGTATGCCCCCCATGGATTGGGCATATAGCGTCCAGATGATCTTCGCTGTTGTCGTTACGTTTGCTTTTTCTAGGACCGTTACCATGACGGTCATTGTTACGATCATTCTTATTTCTGTTTCGATCGTTTCGTCCTCCATTATTCCCGATGTTACGATGAGAGCGAACACGCCCTTGAGTGTTGTCGTCTTCTAGAGCGCGTAGTCCTTCAAAGTGTTGCTTCTGTTCGGTCAAGTCGGCAGGACAGTAGGCTGCACGGACCATCGTTTTCATATAGCCCTTTGGACAGCAATGCTGTAGAATCGCTTTGACTTTATCGTAGGAGAACTTTCGCGTAAGGTCGCGTTCATGGATGGGTGGGGGATGTGGCATTGTAAATTATTATAAAATGATAGAAATGATGGTGTTACGAGAACGAACATTCAAGGAGTACGTTTTGGACAGTTGATGTGGAATTTGGCCGATCTTCGATATTTGTCCAAGAAATGGGTGTGTTGTTGCGTGTTGTTGCTGGTAAAGGATTTCAACACAAAAACAACAACAATATCACAGCTTGTTGCTCAAAGGAACCCGGAAACACTGTTGAAACTGTGTTGTGGTTTTCGATCGCTGGGAACGGGCCTTAATCGCATTTCATACATTTATAAAATAGTCGAAGTTGATTATATATACTTGGGATGACTTTTGGTGTTTAGGGTTAACTCATTAATTCGTAAACATTCTTAGATCTGCTATCGGCTGTCAGCTGTCTCATGCCATATTCATGAAAGAAATTTAACTTCCGTATAAATAAAAATTACTGCAGATGAGAGTGAGATTTTTATGATTATAATAGTTGAAGGTATTATGCTGAGCTTAGCAACACGCGTAGTTCGAGAAATATTTGCTTTTGATAGTCGCAGCCGCACTGTTGCAATTTGCAATTGGTGCTGATGGTGCTTAGTGGACGAAAATTACTTGTTCGATTATTAGCAGTCAAATGTCATATATGATATATGCCAAGCTATGCAAAGATCGGGTCAAAGTTCGCTTCAAAGTTCGCAAGGTTGAACCCAACTTTCGCGGGACTTATAAATATTTCACACAACTCAAAACACAACTCAATACACGAGACACCAAACAGAATTTACAGAAACCATGAAACGGTCATTCTCCATTCACACTCTTTTCACAACCTGCACACGGGCATATCATCGTAAATCCTTCGTCAGCAGACGCAGCAGCAGCAGCAGCAGCAGTGGATCTCAACATAATGTTAAATCCATCAATTCCCATCACAAAAAACGAAATCACAATTTAAACCATCTACGAAAACAACGTCCGATGGTACGAGTGAGTGCTCAACCTCGTGATCGTGGAAAAGCTCGTATCATAGGAAATCCTCGTCCAGTGGTACCTTACTTTGTACACTGTAATGAAAATGATGACAGTGATAATCATAATAAAGAATGTTACGAATCATTTCTTCCTGTGGATTACCAAAGAAAAAAAGAAAAGTTTAATGTGAGGAATGCGTCCAATACTCAAAATCAGACGTTGGTGGTGACCGATGAAAAACAGATGAAGGAACTCGAATGTGTGGGGATGGTGGCTAGGCAGGTACTGGATGCGGCACTGATGAAGGCTCAAGCTTGTAATGTGTCCACGAATGATATCGTTCAATTTATACAAATGCGGTTGAATTCTTCTATTTCTGTCTTATCATCATCATCGTTGAATATGGCGTTGTTGGATAGATTGATATTTACCAATGTGAACGAGGTTGCATTTGGAGGTATTCCGGATGATCGGATTTTGCAGACGGGTGATTTGTTATCGATTGATATCCGATTGGTGAATCCTTTGAATGGATTGTTTATCGAAGTCTGTGATAGTGTAGTTATTCCGTCTTTGGGTAATGATGATTATAATCTCAACCGTATGGAAAACATTGACGGAGTTATGGATTCCCATAAGGAGCGCGCGGAAGCTCTCGTGAAAGCTTGTCGTGACATCACAGAAATGGCAATTTCTCAATGTAGAGCTGGTGAACCACTAACTTCGGTTGGTACCGCTGTTTACGAAGTTGCCAACGAATTTGGGTATCAACCCGTTCGTAAGGTTGATAACTCTGGAGTGGCAATGTTGGGAGTCGAATCTTTGAATATTCATTATTTTCAAAATACCAAAGATGAGAATGGTGGAGTATTTTTGCCAGGAATGGTGTTTGTGATTGGTCCAATTATAGTAGAGGGGCATTTTTCGTTGTCATCTTGGCGGAACGGATGCACATTCGCAACAAAAGACTCAGGTCTTGCCGCACAGTTGAAGCAAACAGTATGTGTCGACGAAGAGGGTATTCGAATTTTGACTATAAAGAAACTTTAGATATTTTGAAAGTGTTTTACTTCTACCTACAATTTTCATCAACTTAACTCAATGACGAAGCTAATGGTTATAGAAAACTTTACTTCTAGCATTTTACTTGCGTTATGCTTAGCGAACGTACCCCGCAAGATTCAGCCCTATCTTTGGAAAATATCAGATTACCAGGTTGTATAACCTTTTCTTTTGTTATTCACTTTATCATTCCTTGATTTATTTCTGATATCAGAAATGTAAAGATTTACCAATGCCCACATAAACTACAAACAAAAACAGAGTCTCTATTGAAAGTATCCATACGTTTTAACTGGAAGTTCTATATATATACATATCCATATATATATATATATATATACATTTCTAGCCACAAGAAACAATATAGGAAGATGAACTTACTCACCGTCTAAACATGTACAGTATGTTTCGTCAATGCCTTCCCAACAAACGAGGAGGTCCAGTTACAAAAACACGAGATACAAAAACATTTACATAAGCACATGAAACTTCCATGTGTTGTATGTAAATGTTTTTGTAACTCACGAAAATGAGATGCTTTGAGGACATGAGCACATGTCACAGCTACTCGTATTTCGTATAACTACTGAAAACAAAATTACATGTTATCATTCAGGCCTACGAAAATATCGCATTTCATACTTAATAAGGATTCTGAATCACCTACGAAAGAATCGTATTTCATACTTAAAAAGGTTTATTTTCGTGAGTTGTATAAACGCTTTGTGCCACTCGCTTTGTGCCACTCGCTCTGTGCCACTCGCTCTGATAATTTCATTACTTCATAGGAAAAAATAATTTCTCGCCTGCGCAGTTATCTCTTTACTTCAGATAGTGATAATAGCAACGCGGATCAAAGCACTGATGATATTATACCAAGCAATCGTTTCGATCAAAATAGTGATGATTGTAATTTCGATCTAAACAGTGACGATCCAAAGAGTGTGAGGGAGGATGAGAAGACCGGAAAGATTTTCAGCTACAGTACCGATCAATTCAGTTACGATCAAAATAGTGGCGATTTTGATTTCGATCTAAATAGTGAAGGTCCAAAGATTTTAAGGGAGGATGAGGAGACCAAAAAGATTTTCAGTTACAATGAAGGTGCATTTAAAAATACGGAAGCAAGAATGATATATGATGGGACAGTGCGCGAAACTTACGAAGACGAAACCGTGATACGTCGTAGCCGTCCTTAGTTGTATTTAATTTAATTTCTCAACATAATTTCTTTGTGCTCCATATTCGAATTTGCTTACATTCCACTCGTGTTCATTAAGGCAAGCGTACGGTCGTGGTTTCAAATTTTGGACCAGCAGTTGATAACAGTAGTATAAGAAACAATATTGGGTGTTGGCATATTCCTCAAGAGTAATTCAGCATTCTGAGCAACAACTTCTGATCCAACACTAGACCAGGCTTTAATTAAGTGTTGAAAGAGCTGATTCCAAAGTATCAGTATCAAGGCTCATGAGACGTGTTAGCAAATCTCTCCGCCTACTTTTTTCCATTTGACTTTCTAGGACCAAAGATTCTTCAACGTCACCATGATCGAGAAGTTTTAACAAATTTTAACAAATAGTTCGAATGAATTTTTGTCAGCCGCCTATTTATATTATGTGCTCGCAAAAAATCTTCCTTCACTTTATTGCGTCATTTCACAGCTCGTTCATGAGATTTCATGGAATCATTTCCCAGAAAAAGAAGTATATTCACCCTGACTTCTTCCAGAAATGAGGCCAAAGATGGATTCGGTTTTGAGGATTTCAAGGCGTACTCGATCAGAAACCCATTCATAAAGATTTGTACAAGTTACCGTCGGTCTAAATGTGTGAATGAAATATCTAAGTAAATCCAATCTTTCCTGTTAAGGCGTAAATTAGATTTTGGAATCATATGCAGCAAGCGACTAGTCGGAT